>Ga0209606_1000041_pt1 | contig 204052 bp, 181 predicted proteins | sample AD_UKC057_MetaG_FD_184412 | JGI IMG/M metagenome (GOLD analysis project Ga0209606, IMG submission 184412) | Active sludge microbial communities of municipal wastewater-treating anaerobic digesters from USA - AD_UKC057_MetaG (SPAdes) (version 2) | ecosystem: Engineered > Bioreactor > Anaerobic... | reverse complement strand
GCAGTACGGGGAGGGAATATTGGATCATATACCCCAGAAACGTGGGCATTTTCACCTTCGCCTGCTCCGCGATGGACTTCACCATGAAGTTGGGGCCGTTGCCGATGTAGGTCATGGACCCGAAAAGCACCGCGCCCGCGGAAATGGCCTGGATGTAGCGCCAGGACTGGTCCGTCACGGTCCGGACCGCGGCATGAAGCGTCTGGAGGTGGGACAGGTCCGCCGGCGCGAGGGCCCCCAGCATCGCCCTCATGTGCAGGGGGTTATCCACGCTCAGCCCGTGGATGCCGAAGGCGGCGCTCAGGAAATTCAGATAGGTCGGCGCATTGTCGAGGAAGCTGGACAGCACGCCGGAGCCCCAGTAGAAATGGGCGGGATGCGTCAGGCCGAGCAGCCCGGCGTTCAGTTCCAGCCAATCCAACGCCGGCACCATGGTTGCGAAGATGCCGGCGAACAGGATGGCCACCTCCTTCAGGGGCAGGAAATTGAACTCGTTCCGCTCGTGAATCCGGCGCCCGGTCGTTGCGTAACTGAGCACGGCGGCGGCGACCATGACGATCTCGCGGATCGGTTCCGGCAGGAAGACCGCCCCGATGATCACGAGGAGAAAAACGACGTTGTGCAGCCCCGCGACGCGGGCATGCTCGCCCTCCGCCTCGACCTCCCGTTCCAGTTCGTCCGGCATCTTCCGATAGTTGTGACGGTCGATGGCATAGAAGACCGCGAGCACTGCGGCGACGGCCAGAAGCCAGATCAGCCAGACGCGGCCGATGACCCAGAAGAACGGAACCCCCTTGAGATAGCCGAGGAAGAGGGGCGGATCGCCAATGGGGGTCAGCATCCCGCCGATATTGGAAACGATGAAGATGAAGAAGACGATGTGGTATCCGGAGATCCGGTATTTGTTGGCCCGGATGTAGGGACGGATCAGGACCATCGAGGCGCCCGTCGTCCCCAGCAGGTTCGCAACGACCGCCCCGACGGCCAGCAGGACGACATTGCCGATAGGCGTCGACCGCCCCCGGATCCCGATGTGAATCCCACCCGAGACGACGAACAGGGAGCCGATCAGCGCGATGAAACTGACATACTCCATGCCCGACAGCAGCATCCGCCGGCCGTTGTCCAGCACCAACCCATAGTACGCCACCGGCACGGCCCCCAGGATCAGGGAGACCCAGGGATAGCGGCGCTCCCACCACTCCGGACGGAAGAGCGGCATCAGGGCGATGGCCAGAAGCAGCAGAACAAACGGGGCGATCATCCACGGACTGACGGGCATGATCTCGTCCTCTCCGGGTCGTCGGAGCAGATCCGCATCGTCGGACAGGGAAGGGCGTCCCGACCCGGCTGTCTCCCGCGATCTGCCGCGCGTCCCTATGTAATGCAACCGCCCGCCGTTTTCAAGTCATTTGTCCTTCCGCGCCGCCGCGCCCGGAAAATAATCCCTTGAACTTCCTCAGGAAAGGATATATACAGCGGGCGACTTGAAAAGGAGCCCCCATGGCCGAGAAGCTGAAAGAAACCCTGAAAACCATCGAAAAATACAAGGCGTCGAGCCCCCATTACACGGAGCTGCTCGACATCCTCGAAGAGATTCTCATCCTGCGGGAAGAGTACCGCCGCCGGCTGGACCGGGACGTCTTCGTCGTCGACGAGCGGCTGATCGCCTCCAAGATGGCGGGGGGGCTTCCCCTGGTGGACCTCGGCTCCGGTGACGCGGACCTGACGGAACCCAAACGGTATTTTCTGGCCCTGCTGGCCATCGCCGAGAAGCGCGCCCCCGAGGACGCCGCGGAAATCGTCGCCGCCGTGCGGGAGGGCACGCTGGATTACGAGGAAATGCTCCTGGACGCGTTCAGCGCCGAGGCCGACGAAACGATGGTCGAGGAAACGGCCGCGGAGGCCGAGGGAGACGACGACGATTCCTTTGATATCATCGAGCTGTTTCTCGAGGAGAGCCTTCGCCCCGCTCTGGAGCGCGTGGTCCGGAAGTACGGGGACCAGGTTGCCCGGTCGGCCTGGGACGAGGGCTATTGCCCCATCTGCGGCCGGGAGCCCAAGATCGGCCAGATCCGCGACGAAGAGGGGCGCCGCTGCCTCTTCTGCAGCCAGTGCGGTTACGAATGGACCTTCCGGCGCATCAAGTGCCCCTTCTGCGGCAACGACGAACAGCAGTCGCTGGCCTACTTCACCATCGAGGACGAGGAGCGCTACCGCGTGGACGTCTGCAACGTCTGCAAGCGCTACCTCAAGATCGTCGATTTCCGCCAGACCCAGGAGACGCCGAACCTCGACGTGGAGGACATCGCCACCCTGCACCTGGACATGCTGGCCGCCGAAGAGGGCTACGATTGACGATGTAAGCGGCCCATGAACGACAGGGACATCGGCAAGGTCGTCGCGCGACTGAAGGACCATCTGGCACGGGTCAACACGCCGATCGTCACCTTCCTGGCCGAGGCCCGGCGCGGCCCCTTCACCATCCTCATCTCCACCCTGCTCAGCCTGAGAACCAAGGACGACGTTACCGCCGGCGCCACGGCCCGGCTCATGGTCCGGGCCGCCACGCCGGAAACCATGCTGCGCCTGACCGAAGACGAGATCGCCCGGCTCATCTTTCCCGTCGGGTTCTACCGCACGAAGGCCCGGACGATCCGGGCGGTCTGCCGCGACCTGATCGACCGCTTCGACTCCCGGGTGCCCGACACCCTGGACGAACTGCTCTCCCTCAAGGGCGTCGGCCGCAAGACGGCCAACCTCGTGCTCACCCTGGGCTTCGGCAAGGAGGGGCTCTGCGTGGATACGCACGTGCACCGCATCTCCAACCGCCTGGGCTATGTCGTCACGAAGACGCCGGAACAGACGGAATTCGCCCTGCGGGCCAAGCTGCCCAAGCGATACTGGACCGACTACAACACGCTGCTCGTCGCCTTCGGCCAGTCCGTCTGCCACCCCGTTTCGCCCTTCTGCAGCCGCTGCACCCTCGCCGCCTTTTGCGACCGCGTGGGCGTCGCCCGCAGCCGCTGACGTGTTTCCCCGGGGGGGTCGGTCCAAATCCGGGTTGACGAAAACCGTCCGGACCGGTATATGAAGCGGCGGTTTTCCATCGTTTTTCCTGCAAAACATCCCGCCTTCCCCGGAAGGCCGGGATACGATACGCGGCAAGGAGGTCAAGCATGAGTGTTCACATAGCCATCAACGGCTTCGGCCGGGTCGGCCGGTACCTGGTCCGGGCCTGTCTGGACAACGACGCCATCGACATCGTCGCCATCAACTCGCGGGCCAAGCCGGCCAACCTGGCCCATCTGCTGAAATACGATTCCGTGCACGGAACGTTCGCGGCCGAGGTCAAGGCGGAGGCCGACGCCCTGACCGTCAACGGCAAGCGGATCCCGATCACCACCCAGACGGGCGCCCTGAGCGAACTGCCCTGGAAATCCCTGGGGGTGGACATCGTCATGGAGTGCACGGGGAAATTCCGCAAGCGCGACGAGCTGGCCGGGCATCTGGACGCCGGGGCGAAGAAGGTGCTCCTGGCCGTCCCGGGCAAGAAGATGGACGCCACGCTCGTGATGGGCGTCAACGAAGAGACCTACGATCCGGCGAGGCACGACATCGTCTCCAACGCCTCGTGCACGACCAATTGCATGGCCCCCGTGGCCAAAGTTCTTCACGACGCATTCGGGATCGTCAAGGGCCTGATGACGACGGTCCATTCCTATACGATGGATCAGCGCCTCCTGGACGGCTCCCACAAGGACTTGAGGCGGGGGCGGGCCGCGGCCCTCTCCATTGTCCCCACCTCCACCGGCGCCGCCTCGGCCGTGGCGGAGGTCATTCCGGAGCTCGAGGGCAAGCTGGGCGGCGTGGCCCTGCGGGTGCCCACGCCCAACGTCTCGCTCGTCGATCTCGCCGTCGAGGTCGGCCGGAACGTGACGGTCGCGGAGGTCAACGGCGCCCTGAAGGCGGCCGCGGAGGGGCGGCTCAAGGGGATCATGGCCTTCTGCGAAGAGGAGCTCGTCTCCATCGACTTCACCTCGAGCCCCTACTCGGCCATCGTCGACGCGCCGCTCACCGGCGTCATCAACGGAAACTTCGTGAAGGTCTTCGCCTGGTACGACAACGAGAGCGGCTATGCGTGCCGCATGCGGGACCTCGCCCTGTACATCGCCAGCCGATCCTTCGGAGGATGACATGAACCGCCCCCTGATCGCGGGCAACTGGAAGATGCACAAAACCGTCCGGGAGGCCGTCTCCTTCGCCGGCCAGCTCCGGGAGGCGCTGCCGGACCTCCGGGACCGGGAGGTCGTCGTGGCCCCGCCCTTTCCGGCACTCGTTCCGGTCGCGGAGGCGCTGCGGGACTCCGCCATTGCCCTGGGGGCGCAGAACCTCCACGACGCCGCGCAGGGGGCCTTTACCGGCGAGGTGTCGGCCGCCATGCTCGTCGACGCCGGCTGCCGGTTCGTCATCGTCGGGCATTCGGAGCGGCGCGCCCTCTTCGGGGAGACGGACGCCTTCATCAACCGCAAACTCGCCCAAGCGGTGGCAAGCGGCCTCGTCCCGATCTTCTGCGTCGGCGAAACCCTCCCGGAGCGCGAGGCCGACCGGACCCTGGACGTCGTCGCCCGGCAGCTAAAAGAGGGATTGAATAATCTTTCCTCCAATGATATGAAGCGGATCACGCTCGCGTATGAGCCCGTCTGGGCCATCGGGACCGGACGGACCGCCTCCCCCGCCCAGGCGCAGGAGGTGCATGCCGCCATCCGCCGGTGGCTGGCGGAGCGCTTCGACGCCGCGACGGCGGCTTCGGCGCGCATCCTGTACGGGGGCAGCGTGAACCCCGGCAATATCGCGAGCCTCATGTCCGAGCGGGACGTGAACGGCGCGTTGGTCGGCGGCGCCAGCCTCGAGTGCGATTCCTTCCTCAGGATCGTGATGTTCGATTAAGGCCGGCGGGCCGCGCGGGCCAGGACCATCGGACGTGCCCGAGGGCGCGTTCATTTTGATGAAAGAGAGACGAAACCCTTGCAAGTACTGATCACGATTCTACACATCATCGTCGCCATTGTCATGATCCTGGTGGTGCTCCTCCAGGCGGGCAAGGGCGCGAACATGGGCGCGGCGTTCGGGGGATCGAGCAACACCGTGTTTGGCAGCAGCGGGCCAGGCACGTTTCTGGGCAAGATGACCACGGTCGTGGCCGTCATCTTCATGCTGACCTCGCTCTCGCTGTCCTACATGGTCGGCCGGACCGGCAAGACCTCCATGATGGACGCCGTCAAGCGGCCGGCCGCCGAACGTCAGATCCCGGCCGCGCCGCTGCCGCCGTCGCCCGTCGCTCCCCAGGCTCCGGGCGCCCCAGCCGGAACGCCGGCACCGGCCCCCACCCCCGCCGCCAGGTAGAAAACCGGCGCCACGGGCCGCCGGACCCGTTTTGCATTGACAAACCGGACGGCAAAGTGGTAGGGGATGATCCGCATTTTCGGGGGTGAGCGCTCTTTCCAGCAACCGGTTCCCGGACCGGTCAGAACGGACTGCCGAAGTGGTGGAATCTGGTAGACACGCTATCTTGAGGGGGTAGTGGGCTACGCCCGTCCGGGTTCAAGTCCCGGCTTCGGCACCACAAGAAAAACAGGGGGTTGGCCGAGTCATCGGTTAACCCCCTGTCGATTTTTGGGGGGCTTGGTCAACGTTTTGGTCAACACTTTTCAGGAACCCTTCCATTTGGTCAACAGCCTTCCGGGCATCTGTTTCATCAACGGTGTCATACCGAAGAAAGTTTGAACAGTGTCCGGTCAATGAGGGGCTCCTCCATCGGCTTTCTACTGAAAATTTACCTTGAAGATTAGAAGAAGGCGGTCATGACACTGTCATTTTGACTTTGGAAGTTTCACCACCAGAAATCTTGCCGTGGTTTCAGATTCATTGTACACGCGGTGTGGAATATCAGCCGGGCTTTCAATAATTGAATCAGCGGAAACTTTTTCTCTTTCATCCCCGATTTCAATTGTAGGTTCACCTGCGAGAACGTAAAAAAACACATCGACAGGTGTTTTATGGGATATAAGACCCTCGCCTGGATTTAAGGTCATATGGATGACTTCCGCGTCAGGTGATCCCAGTATTTTTTTTGCCTGTATTTTATGAGGATTTTTGAATGCAGTTTCTTCTGCTACACGCGTAATTTTCATTCTATCCCCCTTTCACTATTCAGTATCAACGGTCCTTCAATTTCCCTTTTTCTATTTCAGATACTTTGCATTAAATGCCTGAAGCTGTCTGTGCAGTTCTTCATGTTTACCTTTTCCGATAACATCGTCTTCAAATGTCTCAAATAATTCAAGCAACTCCCTCTGCTTTGCATTAGAAAGTTTTGCGTCCCCCATAGGGAATAGAATGTTGTTCTCTTTTTCGATGTGATCCCTCAGCAGTGCTATATATCCCCTTGCGGATTTAACGAAATCTTCTGTCCTGAACATTTTATCTGTCAAAGACTCCTGCATCTGCTTGATAAAATTTCTACCCTGTGTGTGCTCAGCAAGCATTACACCTATCGGTCCGTCTTCGGGTATCCCTACCTCTTTCAGGGCCGGAAATAAAAAACCCTCTTCTTTTCCATGATGGCACTTGTCAGCGAACAGCTTAAGAAAATCTATTAAATCGGTAATATCTTTTACAAGGGCATCCTTCTGCGACTCAACCCTCCTGCAGATCTCTTCCAGCACCTTTAGCGAAAAAAGAATAGCATCATGTTCATGCATTAAATCCTGGCTTGCTCTTTCCATTACGATCTCCTTTATCTCCGATTAATTAAAAAGTTGGCAAGATGGAACCGTGCACCCTTCATCTACGAGTCTGCACTTTGGTATATTAGCGGGAATCAACAACCGCTTGTAGTCCTCATCATAGCCACCAGCAGAGCAATATACGCCTCGTCACCCCGTCCAGTTTTATGGGCGAGTCTCATTGCATGTTGACTCAACACCTGCACGCAAAAGTGCGGCAAAGGTATCGCCCAAACGTTTCATGTGTTTGACCACCTCGTCTTCAGAACGGCCCGGGTATTTCCTGAAAGAGATCAATATGCCATTCAATGCTGCAAAAAACATATGGGAAAGAAATCGTACATTAGTTCTATAGCCCATATTCTCGAAGAAGGTGTCAAAATAATCCAGGACGGCTCGTTCCATCGTATTAAGTTTTTCAAGAGATTCAGGATTGAGCCTGGCGTACAGCATGAAGTGGGCCATCATCCGGAAATAAACATCATGCGACGTGAAATAATCGATGTAAGCTTCAATCAAACTGCCTAAAGGATTCTCGCTTTTTCTGGTCCTCTGTTTGAATGTCTTTAGAATATTTTGACTGCCGCGGAGATATGCCTCTACAAAGAGGGTCTCTTGGTCCGGGAAGTAGGTATAGATTGATGCCGCAGATATCCCGGCCTCCCGGGCGATGTTGCGCATGTTAACCTCAGGGAAAGGCGTTGTCGCGAACACCCGCTCTGCTGCATCGAGGATGATTTCGCGACGCGTCAACCGCTCCTGCTCTTTGAGGCGTGAGAAGGTGTTTTTTGTTTGATCGTTACGCTTCTGAGACATAGGACACATCTACCCCTCTACGAATGATTTTAATTATAGACCAGATTCCGCAGATTTGTCTAATGAAAATTAACAATTCAAATATTGATTGACTAACAAAACGGCGTACTGCATATTGAACGCCGTTCATGACAAAGTGTCCGGGTGGTTTCGCCTATGGCTGATCAGAAGCCGCTTTCCGTCGCCCGCCAATCCATACCGGCAATGTCTTGAACTCGCTATAACCGCGGCAAGGAACGTCGGCGATTCATTTGATCGCAAACCATTGAACAATCCAGTCGGGAGGTTTGCCATGTTGAGAGAAAAGCAAGACATCAAAAGCAAGCTGGTCATCAAGGCCGTGAGAAACGTCCGCAGAGGATACGAAGTGGAAGAAGCCGACCGCGGGATGTACCGTGCGGGCATCAAACTTGATCTCCAGCGATCAAGGTGCCTCACGGAATCTTACAGAGAAACAGACGGTCTGCCCATGATCATGCGCAGGGCGCGTGCTCTTGATAAAATCTTTTCCAAAATGGACATCTATATTCAAGATTGGGAACGCATCGTCGGTGGGAGCTGTTCTTTTCCAGAGGGACTCTATTTCGGCATCGATATGAATTGGCGCTCCGTCAAACGGATCATCACCGGCCAGGAGGGCAAGGACCTGATCGACGACGCCGGAAGGGCGGAACTGGCCGAGATGGTGGAGTATTGGAAAGGCAAATGCATGAGCGACCGCCAGCAGGAACTTTTCACCGGTGACGTTCTGAAATACTGGAAGTACGAAGGGACCTTTCTTTGGACGCACTGGTCTGAGCTGGGGATACCCAATTACGAAAAGATCTTTCGCATCGGCCTGAAGGGAATCATCTCCGAGGCCGAGTCACGCCTGGATGAAATCGATAGGGCCGTTCCTTCCGACTACGTTGATCAAAAGGAGTTTCTCCAGTCGGTCATCGTGGCGGTCGGCTCGGTGATAACCTTTGCCCACCGTTATGCCGCCAAAGCCAGAGAGATGGCCAAACAGGTCAATAGCGCTGAAGACCGAAAACGCCTGGAGGAGATTGCCGCCGTTTGCGATTGGGTTCCAGAGAATCCCCCCAGGACTTTGCTTGAGGCCCTGCAGTCTTTCTTCTTCGTTCATGTTGCCCGCTATGTCGAATACTCCACATTAGGCATCGGCGTGCGTTTCGACAAGCTCTTCGGCCCGTATTATGAAAACGATCTTAAGGCGGGCCGAACCAGCCGCGAGGAGGCGCTGGAACTTCTCCAGCTTTTGTGGGTCAAGCTTCACGAATTGGGTCTCATCTACTCTCCCATGCTGTCCGGGATCTACGGGGGCGTGGAATCGCTTCAGGCCATCACCCTCGGGGGCGTGGATGAAAACGGCAAGGATATCACCAACGACATGACGTATCTCGTCTTGGATACGGCCGAGACCATGCGGACCCTGGAGCCCAGCATTGCTCTCCGATATCACAAGGGTACTCCCGACACCCTTCTCAACCGCGCCACGGAGGTGCTTCATAAGGGGATCGGCTATCCCTCCTTCTTTAACGATGGGGCGATGATTCCCACCCTGCTGGGCTGGGACGTGCCCTTGAAGGATGCCCGCGATTATGCAGTCACGGGTTGTGTCTACATCGAGATCCCCGGAAAGAATATCGCCCGCCGTCCCATCGGGGGGCTGATCCTGCCCAAATGTCTTTGGTGGGCGCTTCATCAGGGGGTCCATCCCGTGACGAAAATCCCATGGGGCGCCGCGACCCCCGATCCCGCAGCTTTCAGGTCCGTTCAGGACGTCCTCGATGCCTATCTGGAACAGGTGCGTTTCTTTTTCGGACGTCAGATCACGATCGAGAAGACATGCCGGAATCTCTATGCGAAATATCTCCCCCGGCCCTTCTATTCCGCGGTGTTGGATGGCTGCATCGAACAGGGCAAGGACACCCGCCAGTGGGCCTATCCCTCGATGGTGCACGATTTTGTCGTCATTCTCGGAACGACGAATGTCGTGGATTCTCTCGCCGCCATTCAGAAGGTGGTCTTTGAAGAACAACAGGTCACGATGACTGAACTGATTGAGGTCCTGGACAAGAACTGGGATGGAAATGAAGAGCTTCGACAACGAATGCTCCGGGCGCCCAAATACGGAAACGACGTCGATTCGGTAGATCAGCTGGCGGCGGAGGTTCATCACCGGACCTCGGCCGTGCTGGCCGAATTCACCGATCGTTTCGGCAAACCGTGCCGAGGGGATGGAAGCGGCGTTTCGGCAACCTATGGGATGGCACTGCTGACCCCAGCCACACCCGACGGACGACGGGACGGCGAGCCCTTCGCCGACGGCACCCTTTCCCCATCGCAGGGCCGGGATTCAAAAGGACCCACGGCGGTTCTCAAATCAGCCGCGAAAATCGATACGCGAAAAACGTACAATCACCTCCTCAACCAGAAATTCCTGCCATCGATGCTGGCCGGTGACATGAAGCCGGTCTTTACCAGCTATCTACGAACATGGGGAGAGCTGGGGATCAGCCATATTCAATTCAACGTCATAGACAAGGAAACATTGCTCGATGCACAAATACACCCCGAGAACCATCAGGATCTGATCGTGCGGGTCGCAGGTTACAGTGCATACTTCGTCGATCTGAGCCGGGGTCTACAGGATTCGATTATTGCCCGTACGGAGCAGTCTTTCTGAATGGTCTCAGGGACAATTTTTAATATCCAGCGCTTCAGCGTGCATGACGGACCGGGCATCAGAACAACGGTCTTCTTTAAGGGTTGCCCGCTGAATTGCCCCTGGTGCTCCAATCCCGAATCCCAGGAGCGTAAGCCACAGCTCATGATCCGGGATATCCGTTGCGTGAAATGTGAACGCTGCGCAGCGGCTTGCCCTGAAAGGGCCATTACCTGTGACCGTGATACGGGCAGATCCATCCACTGGGCTTCGTGTTCCCAATGTCTGAAATGTGTTGAGGCGTGCCTTTATGATGCCTTGACCGTTGTGGGCCGCCAAACCAGTGTGGGGGAAGTTCTCCGGGAGGTCGAGAGGGATCTGCCCTTCTATCAGAATTCGGGGGGCGGTGTCACGCTATCCGGAGGAGAACCGCTGATGCAGCCCCAATTTACCCGTGAATTGCTGGCTGCATTGAAATCTGCCGGTTTACACACGGCCCTGGACACGTCGGGATTCGCTCCCGAACCGGGTTGGGAGGAAATCCTGCCATTCACAGATCTGCTGCTTTTTGACGTCAAGCACTTGGACGCGGAGAGGCATGTGGAGGTTACGGGCGTCGACAACGGCCCCATTCTCCGCAACCTGCGGCTCGCCGCAGGCCGAACAAGGATTTGGCTCCGAGTTCCCTTGATTCGCGGGTTCAATGACGATGCAGGTCACATCCGAAGACTCGTCGGTTTGGCCAAAGACGTGCGGGCGGAAAAGATCTCCCTTCTACCGTACCATGAAGGGGGAAAAACAAAATGTCTTCAGATCGGCAGGTCCTATCCTTTTGCTCATGCCATATCATTTTCTGACGAGGAGTGTCAGGAACTGAGGGAAAGAGTTCAGCGGCAGGGGGTGGACGCCACCCTGAATCGTTAAGTGGCTTCCGGACGAGAACCACAAACAAAGGTGGAGGATGACAATGACGAATCAAGATCAAGGAAAGATGTCTTATCTGAAGTTCGAGCCCGCATGGGGAACCGAGCCTTTACCTCCGATTCCAGACGTCCCGTTCTTTGAGCTGCTCAGAAGGTCGGCCTATCTGCACCCCATGAAGACTGCATTGATCTCCCTGGGAAAAGAAGTCTCTTATCATGATCTCAATGAAATGGCGGATCGCTTCGCTGCGGCGCTGGCCGATTTGGGCGTGAAAAAAGGTGACCGCGTGGGCGTGCTCCTGCCGAACTCGGCCCAACATGTGATCGCCTTCCAGGGCATTATCCGGGCCGGGGCGATCTCCGTCCCCTGCAACGTCATGCTGAAAAGCGAAGAGCTTATTTATATCTTGAACGATGCGGGGGTCGAAACAGTCGTCTGCATCGATCTCCTCTGTCCAATTGTGCAGATGGTCCAGGAGAAAACCAAAATCAAGACCCTCATTGCCGTTCATTGTCGCGACATTTCGGCGGCGGATGGGTGGATCCCGCCGCTGCTGATGGGTGAAAAGAAGACGGTTCCCAATACCCTCGATTTCGCCGCGATTCTAGAGAAATATCCGCCTCAACCACCGGACGTGACGATCGACCCCCAAGAAGACCTGGCGCTCATGATCTATACGGCAGGAACCACAGGCGTTCCGAAAGGCGTGATGGAGACCCATGCCAACATGGTATTCACCTGCGTCAACCACGCCCATACCTATGGAATCGATTACAACGACATGAACCTCCAGATTCTGCCCATGTTTCATGTCGGTGGATACTACCTGATGCTTCACCCCATTCTATACAAGGGGGGAACGGCAATCATGATGCCGATGTTCGATCCGGCGGAATTTCTCAAGGCCATTGACCGTTACAAAGCGAACCTCCTTGTCGGTCCGCCGACCCTCTATGTCGCCCTGGTGAACCATCCGGACATAACCCGCTATGATTTAAAACATTTTAAGTCTGCCGTGGCCGCGGCGGCCCCCGTTCCCATTCCCCTCCAGGAGCGTTGGAAAGAAATCACGGGAATCGAACTGAACAAGGGATGGGGGATGACGGAAACAAACGGCGGCCAGATCGTCTCTTTGCCGAACAAGAGAAATCTGGACTCTATCGGTGTGCCGATGAGCGGGGAGGTCAAGATCGTTCACAAGGATTCCGGGGAGATCGTTCCCAGAGGGGAATTCGGAGAAATCATGATACGGAGTCCTCAGATTGCGAAAGGCTATTGGAACAAGCCCGAAGAAACGGAAAAAACCTTTGAGGCCGACGGCTGGCTGCACACCGGTGACGGAGGCTATATCAGCGAAGACGGCTTTGTCTATTTCGTTGAGCGGATCAAGGAACTGATCATCGCTTCTGGTTACAACATCTCCCCATCCGAGGTGGAGTCTGTCATCATGAAACACTCCGCAGTCGTGGAGGCCGCCGTGATCGGCATCCCGCATGAATATCGGGGCGAGACAGTCAAGGCTTTTGTGGTCTTGAAAGATGAAGCCAAAGGCAAGGTGACGGCCGATGAAATTATTGAATTCTGTAAACAGAGCATGGCGACCTACAAGAAGCCGGAGATCGTAGCGTTCATCGATGCCCTGCCCAAGAATTCGGTAGGAAAAGTCTTGCGGCGTGTCCTCCGGGATCAGGAAGCCGGTCATGATGCCGCTTAACCATCAAGATGTTGCCAGATAAAGGAAGGGAGGGTCAGAATAATGGCCCTGCCTTCCTTTTGTCAGAAAGGATTAATGCTTGGGAAGGAACTATGCTCGCCAATATCGCCTGACGCCTTGTTACAGGAAGAACATCAAGGGGAAAGGCTTCGCAGAAGAGGTGTGAATCATTCGGATGCAGTGACCAGGCAGTTCAGGCAATAGCAATGATCGTTTGAACAGTTTCCGGTCAAAACGGACCTATTCCACGCTCCCCTTGGTTGTTTGGGGGTTTTTAATCTGAAAAGCGCTGCGTCGCGCGCGGACGTAAGGCCAATATCCGCTCGCCAATGATCGTTCCGTTCAAGAAATTTTAACGACTCATTCAAAATCCGGCCCATCGGTCCCCGACCACCGCCCACCCGCACCACCCCGAAAATCCGTAAACACCCGAAATCAAATGCATTCAGAATAGACGAACACCCGCGCCCCGCCCCTGGCACGCTTCCCGCATTATCCCAAGGCAAACCAACAAAAAACCCGAAAGGAGGGTACGGATCATGAAAAAGACACTCGGAACCCTGGTGGTGACGGCGGCGGTGGTGCTCCTGACGGCAACCTTCAGCTTCGCGGAATTCGCCATGGCCGGCGACAACAGCTTCCCCTACTTCCAGCTCGGTTGCCTGATCGTCGGCGGCCTCGTCATCGTCTCCCTCAAACACAAATACGAAAAAATGTACCTCAACGAGGCCGTCGGCGCCTTCGCCCTCTACACCGTCCTGATGGCCCTCTTCACCAACCCCGTCGTCGATATGGTGAAGAATCTCGTCAGCTGAGAGGACATTCCGGATCGCTGGACGTTGTTGTTCCCTCCTGAAGCCCCTTTACGAAAACGGTGAAGGGGCTTTCTACTTGAGCAAGGATCCTGCGTGATACCCATCCGTCGCCTCGTCCCCTTTCCGGTTTTCTTCTTCCGGAGAAAAATCCTCGGGCAGAAGATTCCCCTTCTGGCCAGCTTCAAGATCACCTACCGCTGCAACCTCGCCTGTCTCGCCTGCCCCTTCCACCGTCGTGCCGGGGAGGCGGGCGCGCACATGAGCTGGCCCCTGGCCACGGCCTCCCTGGATGCCCTGCGGCGCAGGGGCGCCCTGATCGTCGTCTTCGAAGGCGGGGAGCCGTTTCTGTGGCGGGACGGCCGCCATGATCTGAACGATGTGGTCGCGTACGCCAAGGAACGCTTTCCGCGGGTCGCCGTGACCACCAACGGCACCTTCCCCCTGGACAGTCCGGCGGACATCCTCTGGGTCAGTCTCGACGGCTTGAAGGAATCCCATGACCGGCTGCGCTCCGGTTCGTTCGACCGGGTCTGGTCAAACCTCCGGGCGTCCCGTCATCGACGTCTTTACGTCCACCATACGATCAACCGGGAGAATCGCCACGATCTCGGGCCGCTGTTGGAACGGCTTCAAGACCTTCCGGCGTTCGGCGGCCTGACGGTCCAGCTCTTCTATCCCTACGGGCAGGGGGAAGCGCCGTTGGCCCTGTCCGACGGCGAACGGAAGGCGGCTCTCGAAGCGGTGATCGACCTGAAGAAACGGGGATTGCCGATCCTCAACTCCGCCGGGCGCCTGCGCGCCATGATCTCGAACGACTGGCGCTGCCACGAGGACATCCTCATCAACGTCGATCCCGACGGCGCCATTACGCCGGGCTGCTATGTCAAGGGTCGCGGCCCGGTCAATTGCCGGGCCTGCGGCTTTTCCCCGGTGTCGGAAGCCTCGGGCGCACTGGATCTCCTGCCCGGATCGCTGAAGGCGGGCTGGTCGATCTTCTTCAAATGATTCGGTGCTGAGCGCGAATGCGGTTGGAAGGATTATCCCCGGGCGAAAAATCCCCGACTGGTTTTATGGCTTTTCAGGAATCTTGCCAGTTGCTCTTTGCCGGGCTTCTTCACCCGGAGAAACGCCACGCCCACACGATAGATGGACGCGGGGGTGTCGCTCGAGACGTCATACCAGCGGACCTCTCCGATCGCCTCGAACGGCGGCTCGTCCGGAGTGAGTTGAATGCTCATGTATAAACGGTGCTTCCGGGCAAACGGGAGCCCCGACAGCAGATGGACGCCTTCAACCTTGATAGACGCCGTTTCCAGACAGATGCCGCTTTTGGAGATATTTCGGCTTTTAATGTGGAGGGAGGGCCGCTGTCGGGGGGCTTCCGTCACGGGAACAATCTCAACGGCGACGTCCAACGGGCAGTCCAGGCGCTGAAACCTTCTTTTTTCCAATCCATCGCTCATGGCCGACTCCTGACCGGTTTAGGTACGCACTGACCGGATCGTCCGCAACGCCTGCCCCCGGGGTTCCAATCCCCGTGTGCAGACACCTTCAGCGGAAGGCGGCCGTGTTTCCCTTGCCCACGACCCGGGGGCCGCCTCGCCGGTGTCGAGGCGGAATAAAGCACAGTCCGGGCCGTCCTGTCAAAGTTTCGCTGTCGCAAGATCCCGGAGGATCCCGACGGGACATGACGCCACCTCCGCCGCCGGCCACCCAAACCGGCGAAAGATCACCCTTGGAAAAAGCACTGGAAAAACGGGATGCCCGTTCACCCACAAAGGGCATCCGCCGATTGAATCCACGAGGACATTTCTACTTTGGTTTGACACAGCCCCGCATTCCATTGACATTGAAGGGCGTTCCCCATATACTCCCCCCGTTTCGAGGGCGTCGAGATTTGCATGCATTCCCGATGGGATCGGCGACCCTGACGTCAAGCGGGATCGGAGGGACGACGGGAGGTTTGATCTGGCACTCATGAAAACCGCACCGGGTCTTCACAGGGACAGGGGCATGTACCTGCACTTTGCCGACGGGAGCGTCATCGATTTCTCGGAAGGGCATGTGCGGGACCTCGCCGAAGAATATTGGCAGAATCCGTCCAAGCTCCCGCCCCGGATCAAGGAGAACGACGCCTTCAAGACCTGCTCCGTCTGTCCCTTCCTGGGTCAGGATGTGTTTTGTTCCGCGATGAAGCCCCTCCTGCCCTTCATAGAGCAGGTCGACCAGTTTAATTCCTACGACAAGGTCACCGCGGTCTATGTCAAACGGGCAGGCCTCGAGTATATCTGCGAAACCAACATGCAAACGGCCCTGCAATATGTGACCAATATCGCCGTTTTCGAGTATTGCGAGGATGCGAAACAGTTTCGTCGGTATTTCCAGGGGATCGAACCCCTGCTGGACATGACCGAGGTCGTGTCCCGGCTTTTCCTCAACATCTATTGGCTCAACAAGGGAAACCGCCGGAAGATCGCCAAAACCATCAATGACATGCAGCACGCCGTCACGGTCACCAGCAAGAGCTGCGTCAACCGGCTCAACCTGATGTGCCAGAAGGACGGACTCATCAATGCGTATGTCAGAACGCACATCCTGGCCGGGTTTCTGCGCGTCAATGTTGTTGACTCCTTTCTCGATCGCTATTTCCAGGGAACGTAAAGGAGCGTGCCACCGTTCTTTTGACCCATCCGGAGACTTTTGCGCGCCATTTCGATCCGGTTTTTCGGACGGCTCGCGGACATGATGACCCCGGAAAAGGAGGGGGAGAGAATGATTTTACGAATCGATCACGTTTCCATCGCGGTCAAGAACCAGCAAAAGGCGGAGCGCTTTTTCCGGGACATCCTGGGGGCCGTGGCCGGCGTCGGAGCGGACGATCCCGGGGCGAAGTTTTTCTGGCAGATCTTTTCGCTGGGCGATCTGTCGCGGCTCGAGATCATCTCCCCCACGGCAGAGGGCAGCTTCCTGGAGGGGTTTCTCAAGGACCGGGAGGGAGGCGTCCATCACATGACGCTTCAGACGCCCGATATCGGCAGGGCCATGGCCCACCTCGAGGCGCACGGCATTCCCTTCTTCGGCCACCACGAGTACCCGGGAGGCGTCTGGAAGGAGATTTTCATCCATCCCCGCGACGCCTTCGGCGTTCTCGTTCAGATCGCGGAATTCGAGGCCGCGGACTGGCTGGCGGAGACGGTGAAACTCCCCGCGGACACGCGCTGGCGGGTCGAGAGAAACGAATCCGGCGCCGCCCTCGTCCTCGCGCACCCCGGCGGCGGCACCGTGTCTCTGGACCTGACCCGCGGCGAGCTGAAGGCGCTGGCGGCGGCGCTGGAGAAGGCCTGCGGCTGAAACCGCCATCCCGTCAGCCGGCGTTCGCCGCCCCCGCGGGCGGATAGCGCCGTGGCGAAGGCGCACGCACGATCGCCGCAAAACAGCGTCATCGGGATCCGCGGAACGGCGCCGGCACGGATGGAAGGATCTGATCGACTCACCCCGGGAGGGCCTCTATGGAAACCGTCTGGAACATGGGAATCGCGTGGAACCTCTTTTTCCAGCATCTGGGCGCCGGGCTCAGGACGCCCATGGAGGTCTTTTCCTTCCTGGGGACGGAACAGTTCTTTCTGTTGCTCATGCCGGCCCTCTACTGGTGCGTCGAGGCCGGCACCGGCCTGCGCGTCGGCATTATTCTCCTTTTGAACGCCGGGATCAACGATGCGCTCAAACTGACCTTCCACGGTCCCCGCCCTTACTGGTACAGCCCGGAGGTCATGGCCTACGCCCGCGAAACCTCCTTCGGCCTGCCTTCCGGCCACGCCCAGATGGCCTTCGGCGTCTGGGGAATGCTGGCCGCCATCGTCAAGCGGGGGTGGGGATGGGCGATCGCCCTCCTCGTCATCCTGCTGATCGGCGTCTCGCGCCTCTACCTGGGAGTCCACTTTCTGCACGATGTGATGGTCGGCTGGCTGATCGGCGCGGGGTTGCTGTGGCTGGTTCTCCGTGCCTGGCAACCGGTCACGGCAGGGTTGAAATCGTTGAGCGGGGGGCAGCAGTTCCTGGCGTCCTTCCTCGCCTCGGTGGGGCTTTTTCTGCTTTCCTTCGCCCCCTTCCTCTGGCTGAAAACCACGGGCTGGCAACCGCCGCCGGCCTGGGCGGAACAGGCCCGGGACGCCGTCTCGCTGAGCGCCGCCCTCACCGCCGCCGGGACCCTGTTCGGCCTGCTGGCCGGCATGGCCTGGCTGAATCGCCGGGGTGGTTTCGATACCGGCGGAGCGCTCTGGCAGCGCATCCTGCGCTACCTCCTGGGACTGGCCGGCGTCCTCGTGTTCTACCTCGGCCTGAAGGCGCTCTTCGGATGGATCGCCCCGTATTCGGAGGCCGCCCTCCCTTATCTGTTGCGCTATATCCGCTATGCCCTGGTCGGGGCCTGGATCTCCGCGGGAGCGCCATGGATGTTCGTCAAGCTGAAGCTGGCCAAACCCGCCGCCTGACCCCACCGGCGGGATCTCCATAGTCACGCCCCGTGCATTTGACCCTTTACGTTCGATGGGCGTAACAGCAGAAGCGCCAGGCCGGCGGCGATAAAGGCGGCCGCTCCGAAAAAGAGGAAGCGCGGCCCCAGGAGGTCGAGGATAAGACCGCCGATGGCGGGGCCGGTGAGGAGCGCGCCGTTCTGGCAGGCCATGTAGAGCCCCATGTAGCCCGCGCTCTGCTCCGGCGGGACCAGACGGAGATAATAGGTGTACGCGACGGTGAGCACCGCCGCGTAGCCGATCCCCCCAAAGAAGAGCATGACCCAGACCGCCGCGAGCGACTCGGCCAGGCCGGTCGCGGCCAGGCCGACGATCAGCAGAACGAGCCCGATCGCGGTCACGCGCCGTTGGCCGAACCGGTCGCCCAGCATGCCCGCGGGCAATGCGCTCACGCAAAACATGGCAATCATGAAAACCATGATCGTCACCGCGCGTTCCGTGTTGACGGCGAGCATCTCCCGGACGGCGATGACAAAAAACATGAACACCATCCAGAGGCCGGTCCACCAGCAGGCCATCGCCGCCAGGAAGATCAGCACGGGGCGGTGACGCAGGGTGTCGCGCAGGAGCCCGCCGGAGCGGACCGAGGGAGACCGCGGCGGCAATTCACGGGTCCCCGCCATCAGCACGGCCACCGACACCGCGATCCCACCCACCGCCCAGAGAAACGGCAGGCGGGGCGATACATCCCAGCTTCTGGCCCCGAGAAACATGAACGACAGCACCCCGAGCCCGCCCATGAGAAACATGAGCCCGGACGCCTTGCCGCGCTGTTCCGGCGGCGTGAGGTCGGGCAGAAGCGCGAAATACGGCCCCATCACGGTGAAGAACCCGGCATAAAGCACCAGGGAGAGCGGCAGCACAACGCGGAGGTCCTGCGTCCAGGCCAGCAGCAGGAGCGACGCCAGCACCGCCGCCCAGCCGGCGAGGATGAAGGGCATTCTCCGGCCCCAGCGCGTGTGGATCCGGTCGGAAAGGCCGCCGATGAAGACGGGGAAAACCGCCCCGAAGATCCCGCCGACGGAGAGGATGATCCCGGTCAGGGACTTCGAGCCCGTGATGGCGTTCAAATACAGCGGGAACGTGGCCATATTGAACCCCCAGAAGGTCTGAACCGCGAAGAGTCCGCAGGAAAACATCAGGAGCTGGGGGAGGGTGCGCCGTTCAAGGGTCATGGGTGACGTCGTTGATAACCGCGGGGTTCGATACGTGTCGCGCCGACGATGGGGCCAGCGGGGGAGGGCCGGCCGGCCGTCGCCCGATGACGACCTCCCTTGGGCCCGCGCAGCGCCCCGTCGGATCTCGCGGACGACTATAAAGGGAAATGATCGCGATGACAAGGCCTTTCCCGTATCCCGTCGTCGAATTCACCCCGCGGGCCTTCCGCGTCTCCGTGCAGACCGCATGGGAAGGCGTCCGGCGATGCGGGACCGCCCTGAGGCGGGTTCATCTCCCGCCGGCCCTTCCCGGAGGGGAGGCCTTCGATGACGCATGCCTCGAGAGCGGACTCGGCCCCGCCGGCCCCTTCCCGGAGGGAATGCCCTCTAAAGAAAGGATGATCGTTCCGTTCAAGAAATTTTAACGACTCATTCAAAATCCGGCCCATCGGTCCCCGACCACCGCCCACCCGCACCACCCCGAAAATCCGTAAACACCCGAAATCAAATGCATTCAGAATAGACGAACACCCGCGCCCCGCCCCTGGCACGCTTCCCGCATTATCCCAAGGCAAACCAACAAAAAACCCGAAAGGAGGGTACGGATCATGAAAAAGACACTCGGAACCCTGGTGGTGACGGCGGCGGTGGTGCTCCTGACGGCAACCTTCAGCTTCGCGGAATTCGCCATGGCCGGCGACAACAGCTTCCCCTACTTCCAGCTCGGTTGCCTGATCGTCGGCGGCCTCGTCATCGTCTCCCTCAAACACAAATACGAAAAAATGTACCTCAACGAGGCCGTCGGCGCCTTCGCCCTCTACACCGTCCTGATGGCCCTCTTCACCAACCCCGTCGTCGATATGGTGAAGAATCTCGTCAGCTGAGAACAAACGCCGGGGGCGGGATGAGATCCCTCCCCCGCCACCCCGAGGAAGGAGGAAAGCGTCATGACAACCCAAACGACCCAGAGAGATCAACTCCGGCAGATGCGGCAGTTCGGCCCGGTCCTGATGCTTTCCGCCTGGAGCTTCGTGATCGTCATCACCTCCCTGTTGTTCCTCTATGCCGGACATCTGCTGGATCAGTGGCTGGGAACGGCGCCCAACTTCATGTTCGGGCTGTTCTTCCTGGCGATCGTGACCACCATCGGCCGCCTCTACCAGGAGGCCTGGCTGAGACGGAAAGGCCTCTGAGGTCTTCGCGGACAGCGGCCAGAACCGAACGTTTCATGATCTGTTAAAAACCCCCTTCACGGATCCCCGTGAAGGGGGTTTCTTTACGGCCGTGTTCCCCGGTCTCCCCGTTACGTCTTCAAACCGTCCAGGAGCTTCAACACCTCGGCGTTCGACGGGATGTCCGCCATGCTTTGGCCGTACCGGGCGAAGACCAGGGCGCCCACCCGGTCCACCACGAAGAGGGCGGGCATCCGCCCGAGTTTCAACAGCTTCCATTCCTGGCCGTAAAGGTCGGCGAGTCTTCCCTCCGCGTCGGGAACGCCGATCATGGGCAGCGCCTCTTTCTTCCAGTACGCCGCCACCTGCTCCGCATCGTGCGGGGCGACAACGACCAGGGTGGCGTTTCTCGACGTGAACTCCTTGAAATCCTTTTTCATCTGGCCCAGATGTTTGCGGGCGTAGGGTCAGCCGAATCCCCGCAGGAAGACCAGCATCACGGGGCCCTGTTGCCGCAACGCCGACAGGCGGATGGTGTGCCCGTCCTGGGAAGCCGCCTCGAATTCCGGTGCGGCCATACCCGTGGCGAGGGCCGACAACGCAATGATCGACAACAATCCGGAATGGAACATCATGGGGACACCGCCTCCTTTCCTGGAGAAAGCGATCCGGGCCGGCATCGGCCCGCTCGCAAAGCGTCGCCGCCCCTACTTCAGAAGGGACCCGATAAGGACCGGGGTGAAGTAAAGGCCGGCCATCGTGACGACGGCGACGCAGATCCGGTTGATCCATGCCTCCTGCTCCAGGAAGCGTTCCTCCCAGTCCGTGGATGCCGCCAGGCGGCGGCAGCGCTCGAAACGGCTTCGTCCGGGAAGCGCCTGAAGGGTCGTTGCCCCGGGCTGACCGATGTATCTGGGTAACGTTGCCGCGGTGGTGCGCATGGCCTCTGTCCTCCTGATATATCAACCGGCGGGTTCCCGCCGGCGCCTTGACGGGGCGTTATCCGTGGTACTTCCGGACCACGGCGGTGACAACGCCTCCCAGCCGCAGTTCCGACCGGGGCCGGATGTCGGGATACCGGGGATTGGCCGCCACCAGGACAACCTGCCTCCCCTGCTTCTGAAAATACTTCATCGTCCACTCCCCGTCGACTTCGGCGACGACGATGTCGCCGGTCTTGGGGGCGCGCCCCTTTTCGATGATGACCAGATCCCCCTCCATGATGCCCGCTCCGGTCATGGAATCGCCGCTGACCTGCAACAGGAAGGAGGCGTCCGGCCGGGCGATCAGATATTCGTCCATGGAAATCGCATCCGAGAGGACCTCCTCCTCGGGAGACGGAAAACCGGCCTGGACGCTGCCGACCCGGGGGATGGCCAACGCCTGTTTCGTGAAGCTCAGATGCCCCTTGCCGTCCTTCTCCAGAATCCGGGCCTCGATGAGCTTGTCGATCCAGAAATTCACGACGCTCTTGGACCGGACGCCCAGCAGGTCCACCATCTCGGAAAAGGAGGGCATGCGCCGGTTCTGCCGGTAGAAGGCGAGGAGAAGCCTCCGGACCGACTGGAGGGTGCGTTTTTCCTTCATGGGTCCCGTATATAGAACCATCGTTCTATTGTCAAGAAAAAAATGGCGGGCGGCTCAGGGCCGGACGGTCCCGAGGAACGCGAGATAGGCGTCGGCCGCCTCCCCGGCCTTTTCGATCATCGGCAGGTGGCCGCAATTCTCAATGATCACGGTCTGGTGACGGGCCAATCCCCGCTCGAAGACCGGCACGCTGGAGACGTCGAGGATGCGATCGTTCCTTCCCCAGAGAATCAACGCCGGCGCCTCGATCTTCGGCAGGTCCTTCTCCAGGGAGAGAAGATCGCCCTTGAAATCCTCAAGGGCCTTTTCATGGAAGCGCCGGTCGGCCAGGGCCTTTTCGACGAACCGCTTTTTGAACGGGTAAGGCAGGGGGGGCGGGTTTGCAAAGGCCAGGCCCATGACCCGGGGCAGATCCGCCTCATCTTTCAACAGCAGTGGGCTCTCCCCCTGCTCCGTCCGTATCATGACCTCGCTCTTCCGCGGGGACTTCACGCCCGCGGCATTGAACAATCCCAGACTGATCACCTCCCCGGGGTAGCGCACGGCATAGGCGCCGGCAAACAATCCCCCCATGGAATTTCCCGCGATGTGGATGCGCTCCAGGCCGAGGGTGCGGGCAAACCGATGCAGCCGGTCCACTTGTCTCGCGAGGTCATATTTTGCATCCATCCGTTTGGTACTCTCCCCGTAGCCGGGGATATCGGGGATGACGACATGGTAGCGTTTCGTCAGGCCGGCGGCAAAGCGCGTCCAGTGGTCCTTGTCGGCGGAATAGCCGTGCAGGAGCAGAACCGCCGGTCCCCGCCCCCCTTCCAGGTAGACGATGCGGTGGTCATCGACGAGGATGTCCTTTTTGACCAGCCCGGCCTGGCTTCGCCCGTACCGGACGAAAGAATCGGCCACCTTTTCCGGAAACGCGTAATATCCGCCAACGACGGCGGCCAGAACGACAACGAGCGCAACGAAGATCTTTTTCATGGCACCCCCTTGCCCGTTGAGCGTCGCTGCATGCGACCGGCTCCAGACCCCATCATACACGAATCCGTCGCGATCGGCACCCGTTTTGTCGCGGACGGGCGTTTCCGGCGGAAGAACCGGCACGGGTTTTCAGAGGTTTGGAGGGGGTGCGAAATCCCCGGGGCGGGACAGGCGGGCCTGTCCGGGGGAATGGGTTCCCGCGCGCTTATCGGGAGTGGCGTCTCCGGGGCGGACCGACGAGAAACACGAACCGGTCCGTGATCCTGAAGGTGCGGAACGGGGCGTTCCGGCGGCGGACCGACCGATCTTCGTAGAAGCTCCCCGCCGTCGTGATGATGGCCAGAAGGCACAGGCCGAACATGAAGTAGGGCGACGTCCCCAGCCAGGCGTCCAGCCAGTGGCCGGCATACAGGAAAAGGCCCGCGGCGACGACGAGCGACAGGAGCCAGGCACCGACGAGCAGCAGGTCTCCAAGGGACCTTCCCCGATATCGGATCACTTTTGGCTGTCCTTTCATGATGGAACCCTCCTCCTGTTCGATAACGGTCTCGGTTCGCTGGCTTGATTCCCTGGAAAAATCGTGCCAGTGATCGCAGCGGGATGAATTTTTCCGAAAAAGGGTCCGGCCAGGGGCCTCGCGCCGGGCCAGGCCCGCTCACCTGACCATAATGCATCCTATGGATATTGAATGCATTTATCCGGAGCGGACCCGCCAAACGAACAAGCGTCCGGCGCCGGGGGAATCCGGAGCGCGGCGGCGGCGCATGGGGGCCTGCCTCCCGAAAACGGGCGCGGAAAGCGTCATTTCGATAAACCGGCCGGCGGCATTGAAAAAAATGTCGAACGCCCGCGAACCGGCAACCGCCATGAAACATTTGACAGGGCGGGGAAAATGGTATACCGATGTGCCATAATTGGGGGGGAGGCCCGGTCGATCAGGATGGGCCTCTCGATATCGCAACCGGACGAGCGGTTTCACGGGATCGGGGCAGGGGAGGAGCAAAGATGGGAAAATGCACGCTTCAGTATCAGTGCGGACACTCCGCCACCGTCTGGATCTTCGGCAAGGCCGAAGTCCGGAAAAGCTATCTCGAGTGGACCTGTCAAAACGAAGCGTGTCCGGCGTGCCGGCGCGAGGCCATCGTCGCTGCGCCGCGTGAATCGCTCACCGTGGCGGTCGCAACCGCCAAATAGGGGCCGCACGGCGGACCGGTTTCAGGACGCGACCCTGACCTCGTGTCTGTCGTGCAGTTGCTGCTCGATCTCCAGCGGTTCGCCGTGCAGCGGGTCCCGCGCCAGCGCGAGGGCGCCCTGGCGGCAACGGTCCCGGCAGACCCCGCACCCCATGCAGCGGCCGGGATCGACGGAGGCACGGTTTTCCTCCAGGGCCAGCGCCTGGAACGGACAGGCCTCGACACAGACCCCGCACCCCTTGCAGCGTTCCCCGTCCACCTGACAGACATAACCCGAAGCCGCCAGCATGGGGGTCCCGCTCCGATGGGCCTCCATCGCCCCGCAACAGCAGGAACAGCAATTACAGATGGCGTAGAAGCGACCCAGCATGGCGTCCTTGAAGAAGGCGTGATGGACATGCCCGCGCTCGTGCTCGGCCTCAAGCAAGGCAGCGGCCTCCGCCAAGGACAGCCGGCGGCTGCGCCGGGGGTGGTGGGCCAGGGTAAAGCTCGCGAAGGGCTCGCCGACGGCGAGACACACGCCGAGGGGCAGGCAGGGATGCTCGCGGTTCGCCCGGCAGGGGCACTCCAGGGCCACGATGTGATCGGGATGCTGGAGGATGATGTCCCGGGCCGTGGCATAGGGGATGACGTGCTCCAGGTCGGTCAGGCGGACGTCCTCGCCGACGGAGATCAGGCGCCTCGCCCCCTCGAGCGGCAGGACCTTGCCGTGATAGGTGTCGGCGAAGGTCCGCCCCTTTTCCCCCGCCGCCGTCCCCTTCGCGGACCACAGGCCCAGGAGCCGTCCGATCCCCATCGCGAGCGGCCGCAGGACGCGGAAGAGGGGGCGGTTGCTCAATCCGAGGCCGAGATAGAAATAGGGCCAGCGGCCGTAGAGATAGCCGTGGAGGAAATCGACGACGGTATAGCCCGGCGTGCGCCTCCCCTCCCGGTAGAACGCGCGGGTGGCGGGATGAATCGGGAAAAGGGATCTCTTTTTCTCGTTCATGGCTGCTCCGGGAGGATCGGGTTTCGCGGGCCGGGCTGTGCCGGCACACCCGGCACGCCAAAAGCTCTGGTTGATCCTCTACGCCAAATCCGCTATATCCGTCAAGGCGAAGACGCGGGGCCGGCGGCGGGGAAGGAACCCCCGCGGCAAACCGCTCAAGAGGCATCGCGGTCTTCGCGGGGTCGCGAACGCTGAACGAACCGGAAGAGGGGAACGCATGAAAATCGCCACGGTCGAACAGATGCGGTCGATGGACCGCCACGCCATTGAAACGCTCGGCATTCCGGAGACGATCCTCATGGAAAACGCCGGGCTGGCCGCCGTCACCGTCCTGGCCCGGGAGACCGGGATCGCCGGGAAAAGATTCACCGTCCTGTGCGGGATCGGCAACAACGGCGGCGACGGCTTCGTGGTGGCTCGGGTCATCCACAGCCGGGGCGGCCGGGTCAAGGTCTTCGCTCTCGGGGATACGGGCAAGCTCCAGGGAGCGGCCCGGACCCATTTCCAGATCCTCAGCAAGCTGCCCGTGCCGGTCACGCGCGTGGAAGCCCTGCGGGATATCCGCCGGGACGTCCTGCATGCCGACCGGATCGTGGACGCCCTCTTCGGCACCGGCCTCGACCGGGAGATCGGCGGTCTGTACCGCGAGGTCATCCAGTTTCTGAACGACAGCGGGCGGCCCGTCCTCAGCCTCGACATCCCCTCGGGAATCAACGGCGATAACGGCGCCGTCATGGGGATCGCCGTTCGGGCGGACAGCACGGTCACCTTCGGCCTGCCGAAGGTCGGCAATCTCCTCTACCCCGGCCATGCCTACGGCGGCCGCCTCTATGTCTCCCACATCTCGTTCCCGCCGGCCTTGACCGCCGGCGAGGCCCTGCACGCAGAAATCAACGCCCCCCTCGCCCTCCCGCCCCGGGATCCCGACGGCCACAAGGGGTCGTTCGGCGAGGCCCTCTTCATCGCGGGCGCGAAAAATTACTACGGGGCGCCGTATTTCGCCGCCCTGTCCTTCCTGAAGGCGGGCGGCGGGTATGCACGCCTCGCCGCCCCGGCCGCGATCACGCCGTTCATCGCCCAGAAGGGGAGCGAGATCGTGTTCCTGCCCCAGGCCGAAACGGCCGCCGGCAGCCTCGCCCGGGAGAACAAGGCCGCCCTGCTGGAGACGGCCGCCCGGATGGACTTCACCGTCATCGGACCGGGGGTGTCGCTCGCGGAGGAAACCCAGGCCCTCATCCGGGAACTCGCCGGCGCCATCGAAACGCCGCTCCTGATCGACGGGGACGGCCTCACCGCCCTGGCGGAGCATCCGGAGATCCTCCGGGGGCGCAAGGCGGCGACGATCCTCACCCCACACCTGGGGGAGATGTCGAGAATCACGGGGAAGAGTGCCGACGAACTCCGCCGGGACCGTCTCGGGTGCCTCCGGGGCGCGGCCCGGGATCTCGCGGCGACGATCGTCCTCAAGGGGGCGCATTCGCTCATCGGGACGCCGGAGGGGCGCGTTTTCGTCAACCTGACCGGCAACGCGGGCATGGCCTCAGCGGGCGCGGGCGATGTCCTGACCGGGGCAATCGCCGCCATGCAAGGCCTCGGCCTGGCCGTCACGGAGGCCGTCCGCATGGGGGTTTATCTCCACGGCCTGGCCGGCGACCTGGCCGCCGCGGACAAGGGGATGGACGGCCTCACGGCCCAGGACATCCTGGAGGCCCTGCCCCGGGCCCTGAAGGCGGAACGCGATGCCGGCGGCGCCTCGCCCGCTAAGGACGGAACGATCACGGTGGTCTGAAGGCGCCCCTGCCTCCGGGAGGAACCCCATGCAGGACAAGGGCATCGTCAAACGGTTTTTTATTCCGCTGGCGGCGCTGGTCGGCCTCTGGGCCCTCTCCTGCGCGGTTTACGAGGGGGTCGCCGGGTCATTGCCCCCGGGCGGTCCGCGCACCGCGCTGGCCTCCCTGTTTGCGCCCCTCCTCTTCCTGTCCGTGTGGGGCGCGGGATTCATCGGCCCGATCCTCGGGTATCTCCGGGGCGCCACGTTTCCGGAGCGCGCCTTCCTCGCCTTCGCCAACCCCCTGATCTGGATCGTCCGCGTGGAGGCCCGCGTGGCCTGCCAGTTCAGCGCGGTGGAACTGGTCTACTTTCTTTTTCTTCCCTGGATCTTCGGCCTGGTGTGCGTGACCTGCTTTGAACTGGGCCTGAGCGAGTTGGCCTGCCGCCTCGTCCACCGACGCAGAGCCCCCGGGGCGGCGCGGATCGGCCATCCCGTCGTCTGGTTCCTGATCGTCGGGGGCCTCGCGGGGACCTATCTGGGCCTGATCCGGGGACAGGAATGGGTCTACGCGGTGGTCCACCACTATGCCGTCCATGCCCTCCCCTGAGGTGTCCGCCATGTCACGGTCAAGAAAACCATCCCCTCCGCCGGCGGCCATCGGCCGGGATGCCGCCCGAACCCCCGTCACCCGGCGGCAGGCCCTGGGTTTTCTCGGGGCGGCGGCCCTGACGGCGGGCGGTCTCTCGCTGGGGCTCCCATCCGCCCTCGCCGCCCCCCGACGGGCCCGGCGGCCGAATTTTGTCTTCATTCTGACGGACGACCACCGTTACGACATGCTCGGCGCGGCGGGCCATCCCTTCCTCAGGACCCCGCACATGGACCGCCTCTGCCGCGAGGGGGTCCGCTTCGAAAACGCCTTCGCCACGACGGCCCTGTGCAGCCCCAGCCGGGCCAGCTTTCTCACCGGCCAGTACGCGAGCGTGCACGGCGTCACCAGCAACTTCAGCCGCTGGGACGAGAACCGCAACGTCACCTTCCTCCGCCACCTCAAGCGGGCCGGCTACGACACGGCCTTCGTGGGCAAGTGGCACATGCCGGGGGGAGACCTGCCGCGCCTCCCGGAGGCGGACCTGTTCGTCAGCTTCACCCGCAAGGACGGCCAGGGGGACTACTTCAACTGCCCCCTGTACGTTAACGGCCGCCTGACGCCGAACCGGACGCCCTACATCACGGAGGAACTGACGGAGTACGCCCTCGACTTCGTGCGGCAGGGGCACCGGAACCCCTTCTGCCTGTACCTGAGCCACAAGGCCGTGCACCACGACTGGAAGCCGCCCCGCCACCTCCGGGGCAGGCACCGCCACGCCGACCTGTCCTTCCTCGCCCCCGAGTCCGACCGGTACAACACACTGAGCGGTCTGAACTGGCTCGAGGGCACCCTGGGCAACATGCACGACGTCTACCGCCGCTACTGCGAATGCCTCGAATCCGTGGACGAGCAGTTGGGGCTGCTGCTCGCGGCCCTCGAGGCGAAGGACCTGCTCGACGACACGGTCGTCGTCTACGCCGGGGACAACGGATACCTCTGGGGGGAGCACCGCCTCTACGCCAAGCACTACCCCTACGAGGAGTCCATCCGGATCCCCTTCCTCGTCCGTGCCCCGGGGGTCGTGTCGGGGGCGGGGTGGCGGGTGTCCCGGATGGTCCTCAACATCGATCTCGCCCCGACCTTGCTCGACCTGGCCGGGCTTCCCGTCCCGGCCGCCATGCAGGGGGAGAGCTTCGCCCCGCTCCTGCGGTCGCCGTCCGCCCCCGGCCGCCCGGCCTTCGTGTACGAGCTGTTCCGGGATTTCCCCTTCGGCGGGCGGGTTCCGCCCCACCAGGCGATCCGGACGGAAAGCCATAAGCTGATTGAATGGGAAATGTGCCGCCCCCCGGAGCTCTACGACCTGAGGCGGGACCCGCGGGAGATGAACAACCTCTGCGGAACGCCGGCGGGCGACCGGCTGGCCGCCGACCTGTCGCGGGAGCTGGAGGCCCTCCGGAGGCGCTTCCATATCCGGCGAGGGGCGGGGCGATGTGCCTCGGCGTGAAACCCGTCACACCCGGAGAAATCTCAGAAATGGCGTAGCCCCCGTTGTGCCCGGACACCTGGGAACTCCTCCGGTCCCTGAGGGGCAACGCCACGATATCGGGCAATGTGTGAATCCAGGACAGGGAGTGATATCGGTAGAGAAGAAAGGATACACGACATGGAATTGCTTTGGGTTGCCTTGATAGTGGGAATAGGGTTGGCGCTTCAGTTGTATATCCTGCCCAAAATGGGCATATCCACCTGACTCAAGGCTCGTTGCCAGGTCGGCGACACGCCAGAAAACAAACAAGAAGACAAAAAGATCCAATGATTACAATGGGTATTGTTTGCTCTCCGACATCTGCGCCCCAGAAAGACCGGGATGTGGACAGATCTGCCCCCAACCTGTGTGCCCAAGCGGGCGGGCGAGATGAATAAACAGTAATATCATCCATTTATATTCGCTACAGCGAAAATTAATGCAGAAATGATTTGACAAACCGGGCGTCATGTGGTTTTATCCCGCCCACTCTAGCTCGTCCTGCACGTAAACTCCCCCGGTCATCTATCCATAAGCCCGCCGTTCACCCCGATGAGGTGGTCTGTGACCAACGGGATTTCCGGCCGACTTCCGCAGGGCCGGAGAGGAGCACGACGCGAGAAAGGATTTTTTTGAAAAAGACACTGTATTTGATCGCGGCATTCCTGTACATGCTCTCCCTCGGGAGCGTATCGGCATCGCTCGTCGATCAACCGCAAGGCGTTTTTCAGAGCGGATATGAGTGGACGGACCCGGAGGCCTCGGATTTGTCCGGGCGTCTCCTGGCCAAACGACCGGAGGCCCCGACCGGAAAAGACGCACGTCTCACGCCCGCCCGGCCCCCCCGACCTGCCGCCCGAGGCGCACGCAAGAAAGTGGTCGCAAGCTGGTACGGCTCCGCGCATCACAACAAACGCACGGCAAGCGGGAAGCGGTTCGACATGCACGAAAACACCCTCGCCCACAGGACATTGCCCCTGGGGACCCGCGTCCGGCTCATCAACCCCGCCAACGGCCGGTCCGCCGAAGGGATCGTCAACGACCGGGGCCCCTACGTCAAAGGCCGGCAGGTGGATGTCTCCTATGCGATGGCCAGGCAACTCGGCTTCGTCGAGAAGGGGGTCCTGAAGCTCAAGATGGAAACGATCGCGGTCGCGGGCAAAACAGACCGCAGGGATTGACCCCAACACCGCGCCCGGCCATCCCGCTCCCCCCGGTATTTCCCCGAGCCTTTTCCGTCGCTTGCCTCAGGCCCCTCCCGCGGGGGATTGCAAATGACTGGAAAAACAGCCGCGCCTATGGCACCCTTCCCCGTGCCTGACGAATCCTTCAAAAAGGGGGTATCTCCATGCGCTCCGTATCCATCGTCGTTCTGATCCTCACCCTGTTCGCCTGGCTCAGCCCACCTTCATTGATGGCGGCCGCGCCCGCAAGGCCAACACCCCCCGCCGGGCAAGGATTGCACCCAGCGGCAGAGACTTCCGGGACCCAGGCCATCCGGAAGCCGGCGGCGGTTGCGTCGCCCAACGTGACGCCCGCGTCACAACAGCGGATTGCCCTGGTCATCGGGAACAGCGCCTACAGCTCGGGTCCCCTGAAGAATCCGGTCAACGACGCCACGGACATGGCCGCGTCCCTCCGGAGACTCGGGTTCGAGGTGGATTTCAAGAAGAACGCGGATCTCGAGACCATGGAATCGGCCATCGAGGGTTTCGGGAACCGGCTGAAGCGGGGCGGTGTCGGCCTCTTCTATTATGCCGGGCACGGCGTTCAGGTGAACGGCGTCAACTATCTCGTCCCTGTCGGGGCCAGAATCAACAAGGAATCGGACGTCCGGTATCGGGCGGTCGATGCGGGACGGATCCTCGACGAGATGGCCAACGCGAATAACGGCCTGAACATCGTGTTGCTGGATGCCTGTCGGGACAATCCCTTCGGGAAGACTTTCCGCAGCGCCTCCCGCGGCTTGGCCATTGTGAGCAACGCTCCGACGGGCACGTTTATCTCCTATTCGACCGGTCCGGGCCAGGTGGCAAGGGACGGCGAGGGGCGGAACAGTCCCTACACACAGGCCCTGCTTCAGTACATGCAGGAGCCTACGGTCCCGATCGGCAACGTGTTCATGAAGGTGCGGCAGAAACTTCGCAATGAAACGGGACAGGTCCCCTGGGAATTATCGTCTCTTGAGGGCGATTTTTACTTCATTCCCCAGGGTGGCGGAAGGGCGACGGTGTCCGATGCGCCCCCCCTGGCGGCGACCTCCTCTCCCGACGCCGAGGCCTTGTTCCGCGAGAAGGAAGCGCTGGAGCGGGAGAAGCAGGAGGTGTTGCGCGCAAAGGAGGAACTGGAGCGCCAAAAGGCCCTCGCTGCCGAAAGGGAACAGTTGGCCGCCGAGCGTCGCAAGCTCGAGGCGGAGAAGGAGCAGATGGCGCTGGCCAAACGTTCTGCCCAGCCCGCAGCAGACACCCGACGGATCGTTGGGCTGTACAACGTCGCGGGAACCAATCCCAACGGGACCACCTACCGCGGCGTGTTGACGCTCACCAGGACCGACGGAGCGTATATGCTCGTCTGGAAGATCGGCAGCTCAACCTTCACCGGCACGGGCAACTTCCAGGGAGAATCCCTGGTGATCAACTGGGGCCAGAGTCATCCGGTCATCTACAGCGTCGCCGAGGATGGTCGCCTCATCGGCACCTGGAACGGCGGCAACGCGACGGAGATCCTGACGCCGGTGAAATGACGTGACATCGTTTGGGGTGCACAATCCCGAGGGGGGATCGCGGCGGATGACCCGCGCATCGGCGACGAACCGCCTGGCGGGATGCGACGGCGGCCTGGCCCGGCCCGACGATCTCGTTACAGGTTCCGGGCCAGAACGTAGTCGGCGATGGCAGAAAGGGCGTCTCTGGGGGGTGAGGCGGGGAAGGGGGCGAGGAGGCCCTTGGCCTCCGCGATCAGGGCCTCGGCCTGCCCCAGGGCGTAATCGATCCCGCTCCGGCTGCGGACGACGTCCAGGATGAAGCGGATCGTGTCGTCGTCGAAGGCCCGTTCCTGGACGGCACGTCGGATCCGTTCCGTTTCTTCCCGCGATCCCTGCCGCAGGGCGTGGATCAGGGGTAGGGTCATTTTTCCCTCCTGGAGGTCCTTGCCCACGGCCTTGCCGAACTCCTCCTCGCGGGCGACGTAGTCGAGGGTGTCGTCGGTCATCTGGAAGGCGGCGCCCACGCGCAGCCCGAATTGGCGCAGGGCCTCGACCCGGTCTTCCGGCGCGTCGCCGAGCATCGCGCCCAGTGCACAGGCCGCGGCAATCAGGATGGCCGTCTTGCGCTCGATGATCGTCCGGTAGTCCGCCTCGGCCAGGGCGGTTTCGCCGCACTTGACGAGCTGAAAGACCTCCCCCTCGGACATCAGGTTCGTCGTCTCGGACATGAGCGCCATCACGGGCAGGCTTCCGTCCGCCGTCATGAGGCAGAAGGCCTTGGAGTAGAGGAAGTCGCCGACCAGGACACTCGTCTCGTTGCCCCAGATCGTATTGGCCGAACGCCGGCCGCGCCGCGTCTTCGCGTCGTCGATGACATCGTCGTGGAAGAGGCTTGCGGTGTGGAGGAACTCGATGACCGTGGCCAAGGGATAGCATCGTTCGCCCGCGTAGCCGCACAGGTCGGCGCAGACGAGGAGTAGCAGGGGACGGAGGCGCTTGCCGCCACCGCCGATGAGGTGACGGACCACCTCGGGGATAAGCGCCACCTCCGAACGCATGTGCTCGTCCATGCAGGCCTCGACCTGCTTCAGACCCTCATCGTAGCGGTGGATAACGTCCTGGATATCCATGGGTCCCCGGTAAGCACTCAAAGACGGCGGGAGTCCCCGACGCACGCCTGCGCATCGAAGCCCCCCGTGAGACGGAAAGAGAATGGCGCAGAGGATTACTTGTTCTTGTGCCGATTGGCCTTGAGGCGTTTGCTGTACTTGTGCTTGCTGATCTTCTTCCGGCGCTTCTTTACGACACTCCCCATAAACACTCCCCTAATTCTTCAGGCTGGCGGTGACTCGTCCCTTCGGGGTCCGGCCGTCACCTCTCGCACGGCCCGCGCGATCCCGGCACTCCGGACGCCAAGAGGTGAGCTCATACCACGGAGGCGCGCCATTTAGCAACTTTTTTTTGCGTCGCGGCCCGCCCGGTCCGTCGCGGCGGCAAGCTCTGCCTTCCGGATGGCGACGAGCACGGCCGTCAGGGCGGCCTGGGTCATGCCGGGAATGCGCTCCGCCTGGGCGATCGTCGCGGGGCGGATGCGGGACAGCTTCAGCTTGAGTTCGTTGGACAGGCCGGGGACGGCGTCGTAATCCAGCCCGGGCGGGATCTTTCTCCGCTCCAGGTCCTTCATTTTCTCCACGGCCTCGCGCTGCCGGCGGATGTAGCCCTCGTACCGGGACTCGATTTCGATCTGCCGGACGACCTGGCGGTCGTTCACGGGCGCCCACCCGGGAAAGGCGGCGAGGTCGTCGAACCGAAGCCCGTCGCGTTTCAGGAGATCGAAGAGGGAGGCGGGATTGCGGAGCGGGGCCTGCCCGAGGCCCTCCAGGACGGCGTTGGTCGCCGCGACGGGGTAGACCATGGCGGCCTTGAGCCGTCCGATGCCCGTCTCGATCCGGCGGACCCGTTCCTGAAGCGCCCGCCAGGCGTCGTCGCCGATCAGGCCCAGGGCATGGCCCCGGCCCATGAGGCGGATCGTCGCGTTGTCCTCGCGGAGGATGAGGCGGTACTCGGCCCGCGACGTGAACATCCGGTAGGGTTCGTCCGTCCCCCGCGTGACGAGATCGTCCACCATCACCCCCAGGTAGGCCTCGGAGCGGTCCAGGACGAACGGGGGCCGGCCCTGGACGGCGCAGGCGGCGTTGATCCCCGCCCAGAGACCCTGTGCGGCGGCCTCTTCGTAGCCGGAGGTCCCGTTGATCTGGCCGGCGAGGTACAGGCCGGCGACCCGCTTGGTCTCCAGGGTCGGCCAGAGTTCGGTCGGCTGGACGAAGTCGTACTCGATGGCGTAGGCGGGACGCATGATCTCCGCCGTCTCCAGCCCTGGAACGCTGTGGACGATCGCCTCCTGGAGCTCCGGGGACAGGCTGTTGCCCAGGCCTTTGGCGTACACCTCCTCCGTCTGAAGCCCCTCGTGCTCCAGGACGACCGGGTGGGTCTCGCGGCTCGCGAAGCGCATCACCTTGTCCTCGAGGGAGGGGCAGTACCGGGCGCCGACCCCGTGGATCTGCCCGGAGTAGAGCGGAGAAAGGGCGATGTTGTCCCGGATGAGGCGGTGGGTCTCGGCGGTGGTGGCGCCGAAGTACGAGGGGAGGCGCTCCGGGCCGAGGTCCTCGGTCGCAAACGAGAAGGGCTCGGGGTCGGGATCGCTGTCCTGGCGCTCCAGGCGGGAGAAGTCGATGCTGGAGGCCTTGAGCCGCGGCGGCGTCCCCGTCTTCATCCGCCCCGTCTCGAAGCCGGCCTCGTGGAGCCATGCCGCCAGGCCGACGGCGGCGATCTCCCCGGCCCGGCCCGCCGGGTACCGGACTGTGCCGACATGGACCAGGCCGTTCAAAAATGTGCCGGTGGTCAGGACGACCGTGCACGCCCCGGCAAACAGGCCCGTCTGGTCCACGACCCCGGCGACCCGGCCGTTCTCGACGATCAGGCGCTCGATCAGAGCCTGCCGGACGTGGAGGCGCGCCTGGCGTTCGAGCACGGCCTTCATGGCCAGGCGGTAGCGCTGCTTGTCGCACTGGCAGCGCGACGACTGCACGGCGGGGCCCTTCGAGGCGTTGAGCCGCCGGAAGTGCGTCGCCGTCCGGTCGGCGATCCGGCCCATCTCGCCGCCCAGGGCGTCGATTTCCTTGACGAGCTGCCCCTTCGCCAGCCCCCCGATCGCGGGGTTGCACGGCATCAGGGCCATGGCATCCAGGTTGATGTTGCACAGCAGCGTCTCGCAGCCCATCCGGGCCGCCGCCAGGGCCGCCTCGCAGCCCGCATGCCCCCCGCCGACCACGATCACGTCGTAGGAATGCAAATGTCCGCCTCCCCGCAGCAAATCCTTGCAGTCGAATGGGGAATCTAATAAGATCCGCTTCAAAACACAACGAAAAAGAAGGCCCTGTGGGCAAGCCGGCATTCTGGAACAACACCAAGCGCTACTACGATCTGAAGAGCTTCTGGCTCAACACCTTCGGGCATCGGGTCTACAAGCTCCCGATCGACGCCGGGTTCACCTGCCCCAACCGCGACGGCGCCGTGGCGCGGGGGGGGTGCATCTACTGCGACGGCCGCGGCTCGGCCCTGCGGCAGGCGGGGTCCCTCCCGGCGGTCGCCGAGCAGATCCGGAGGGGCCGGGCCTACTACCGGGAGGCCCGGCACGCCGGCCGGTTCATCGCCTATTTCCAGACGTTCACCAATACCTACGGGCCGCCGGAGCGTCTCCGGGTCCTGTACGACGAGGCCCTGGCCCAGGAGGACGTCATCGGCCTGTCCGTCGGCACCCGTCCGGACTGCGTTCCGGACGCGGTCCTGGAGCTTTTGCAGGACTACGCCCGGGACCGCCACGTCTGGCTCGAATTCGGCCTCCAGTCGATCCACGACCGGACCCTGGCCGCGCTGAACCGGGGACACACGGCGGCGCAGTTCCGGGACGCGGTCGGGCGGACCGCCGGCCGGGGGATCCGCGTCTGCGTGCACATCATCGTCGGCCTGCCGGGGGAGAGCCACGCGGACATCCTCGAGACCGTCCGCGTGCTCGCCTCCCTGCCGGTGCAGGGGATCAAGATCCACGCGCTTTTGGCCCTGAAGGGGACCGTCCTGGGCGACCGGTACGCGCGCGGCGAGATCCAGACCGTAAGCCGGGAGCACTACGTCGGGACGGTCTGCGACGTTCTGGAATGCCTGCCGCCGGACCTTGTCGTCCAGCGCCTGACCGCCGACGGCTACAAGGACATCTTTCTGGGCCCGCCGTGGGCGGTCAACAAGATGGCCGTTCTGAACGCGATCGATCGAGAACTGGAACGGCGGGATGCCTGGCAGGGCTGCCGCAGCGCCCCCCGGCCCCGCCGCAATCCGGAGGACATGGGCTGATAACGGCACGCTATTTGCTCATTTTGGGTCGAAACGGCCGGGGTCTGTTCGGGGAGGCTGCCGGGCACGAAGCCTCCCGTCCGCAGGCCCTCACAGGTAGGGGAACAGAGACGTCGACGGGACGGCCGGGCGTTCTCGTTCCCGGCACGGAAGGATGGTTATGATCGGCATCGTGGATTACCGGGCGGGGAACCTGACGAGCGTGGCCCGCGCCCTGGCGCATCTGCATGAACCCTGCGAGGTGACGGACCGGCCGGAGGTCCTGGACCGGGCGAGCCACATCATCTTTCCCGGCGTCGGGGCGGCAGCCGAGGCGATGGCAAACCTGCGCCGGAGCGGCCTCGAACGGTGGCTCAAAAAATGGGTGCAGGAGGGGCGGCCGGTCCTTGGCATCTGCCTCGGCACCCAGGTGATCCTGAGCGAGAGCGAGGAGGACGGCACGACGCCCGGCCTGGGCATCATTCCGGGCGTGGTCAGGAAATTTCCCGGGACGTTGCAGGCGGAGGGACAGCGGCTGAAAATCCCCCACATGGGGTGGAACACCGTCGATTTCCGGGGCAATCACCCGGTGTTCACGGGCCTGCCGCAGGCGGCGGAATTCTACTTCGTCCACTCGTACTACCCGGCCCCTCAGGACGAACGCCTCGTCGTCGGCTGGACGGACTACGGGATACGTTTTTGTGCCGCCCTGGCGCGCGACAACCTGGTCGCCGTGCAGTTCCACCCGGAAAAGAGCGGCCGGCCGGGGCTCCGCATCCTGGCGAACTTCTGCCGCTGGGGGGGCAAAGATGCTGCGTAAGCGGATCATCCCCTGCCTGGACGTCCGGGCGGGCAAGCTCACCAAGGGCATAAAATTCAAGGGCAATATCGACATCGGGGACCCGGTGGAGGCGGCGCGGCAGTACTACGGGCAGGGGGCCGACGAGATCGTCTTCTACGATATCACGGCCTCGTCCGATCAGCGGCAGATCCTGCTCGACGTCGTCCGGCGCGTTGCCGAGACGATCTTCATCCCCTTCTCCGTCGGCGGCGGTATCCGGACCCTGGACGACATGCGGGCGGTTATTCTGGCCGGGGCGGAGAAGGTCAGCGTCAATTCGGCGGCTGTGCAGAATCCGACGCTCATTGCCGAAGGGGCAAAGGCCTTCGGGAGCCAGTGCATCGTCCTGGGAATGGACGTCAAACGGGTCGAGGCCTCCACGCGGATCCCGTCCGGCTACGAGATCGTCATCCAAGGCGGCCGGATCGATACGGGCCGCGACGCCCTGGAATGGGCCCGGGAGGCGGAGCGCCTGGGTGCGGGGGAAATCTGCCTCAATTCCATCGACGCCGACGGCACCCGGGACGGTTATGAAATCCGTCTGACCTCGCTGATCTCCGGCCACGTGGGCATCCCCGTGATCGCCTCCGGCGGTGCGGGCACGCCGGAACACCTCTACGACGTCCTGACCCGGGGCCGGGCCGATGCGGCGCTGATCGCCTCCATGGTCCACTACCGGACCCACACCCTGGCCGACATCAAGGCCTACCTCTCCGGGCGGGGCGTGCCGGTCCGCGAGCAATGGGCCTAGCGCCGCGCGGGAGGTTCATGTTTGTGCTTGACGAATCCCCGGCCTTTACATAGACTAAATGGATTCACGACGGGGCGGGTTCCGGCCCCGGGGGGAGGGTGCCACCATGGATGCAAAACGGTATGAACTGAACGTCCAGCTCGCCCAGATGTTGAAGGGCGGGGTGATCATGGATGTGACCCATGTCGATCAGGCGAAGATCGCCGAAGAGGCGGGGGCGGTGGCCGTCATGGCCCTGGAGCGGGTCCCCGCGGATATCCGCCGCGACGGCGGCGTGGCCCGCATGTCCGACCCGGCCATGATCGCCCAGATCAAGCAGGCGGTCTCCATCCCCGTCATGGCCAAGGCCCGGATCGGCCACTTCGTGGAGGCCCAGATCCTCGAGGCCCTGAAGATCGACTACATCGACGAGAGCGAGGTCCTGACCCCCGCGGACGAGGAGTGCCACATCGACAAGGCGCGCTTCGCCATCCCCTTCGTCTGCGGCGCGCGGAACCTGGGCGAAGCCCTGCGGCGCATCGCCGAGGGGGCGGCCATGATCCGGACCAAGGGCGAGGCGGGAACCGGGAATGTCGTCGAGGCGGTCCGCCACATGCGGACGATGAACCGGGAGATCCGGCAGCTCGCGGCCATGCCCGTCGAGGAGGTCACCGGCTTCGCCAAGGCGAACGGCATCCCCTATGAGCTGGCCCTGAAGGTCAAGGCGCTCGGGCGCCTGCCCGTCGTCAATTTCGCCGCGGGCGGGATCGCCACCCCGGCGGATGCGGCGCTCATGATGCAGCTGGGCTGCGACGGGATCTTTGTCGGTTCGGGAATCTTCAAGTCGGCGGACCCGGCCCGGCGCGCCCGGGCCATCGTCAAGGCGACGGCCTACTTCAACGATCCGGCCCGGGTCCTGGAGGCCTCCATGGATCTGGGGGAGGCCATGCCTGGCCTGGAGATCGCCTCCATTCCGGAAGAACAGCGCCTCGCCGGACGGGGCTGGTGAGATGTCCCCCGTGATTCCCATCCGGGCGCCGCGTGCGTCGGAGATCGGGATTCTCGACCTCCAGGGCGGCATCCAGGAACACCTCGATCATCTGGAGCGTCTGGGCGTCGACGCCCGCAGGGTCAAGACCGCCGACGCGCTGTCGGACGTCACCGGACTCATCCTGCCCGGCGGCGAAAGCACGTGCATTGCCCGGCTGCTCGCCATTTTCGGCCTCGACCAGGTGATTCTCCGGGAAGTCCGGCGGGGCATGAAGCTCTGGGGGACCTGCGCCGGGACCATTCTCGTCGCGAAGACCCTCGTGGGCGAACCGGCGCATCTCGGGCTCATCGACATCACCGTGGAGCGCAACGGGTTTGGCAGCCAGCTGGACAGTTTTGCCGCCGAGGCCGTGATCCCGAAGGTGTCCCCGGACCCGATCCCCCTGACCTTCATCCGGGCCCCCAAGATCACGCATGTCGGGCCGGGGGTCGACATCCTGCTCCAAATCGACGACTACATCGCCGCGGCCGAATCTCCGGACGTCCTCGTCACGGTTTTCCACCCCGAACTGACGCCCTGCCTCGCCCTGCACCGCTATTTTGCCGGCAAGTGCGGCCTGATCCCGGAAGAGGCATCCCTTCTGCCCTCCGTCGATCCGTCCTGGGACATGACCAGCTGGACCCGCCTGGCGCCCCTGCCATGAACACAGCGGGGCCTGCTTCAGGACATGTCATGCCGGTCATCGTTCCCGTCCACCCGTCAAACGGTTGCGTCCGCCCCTTCGCCCCCGTGGACACGTCGGCGTTCGCCCCCTGCGCCCCCGGAACGAACCCGCCCCCGCTCCTTGCGGGAAGCGCGGCACAGGCAGCCGTCCGGAACCCGGGTGTGCCGCAGGCTAGGACGCGTACAACGCCTCGATATCCGCTTTGAACCGCTCCAGAATGGCCTTCCGCTTGAGCTTCATCGTCTGGGTCATGAGACCGTTTTCCACCGAAAAGGCGTCCGTCAGGAAGAGAAAGCGTTTCGGGATCTCGTACCCGCCGTAGCGACCCTTCAGGGCCCCCGCAATGTCTCCGGCGATCATGTCCTGGATCTCCCTCCGCCCGATCAACGTTTTGGGATCGGCATCGATGCCGTTTTTCGCGGCGTACCGCTCCAGGGCAAAGAAATCGGGAACGACCAGACAGATCGTGTAGAGCCGGTTTTCGCCATAGATCAAGGCGTTTTGGACCCAGGGAACGAGCATGATGTCCTCCTCCAGGGCCGCGGGGAAGACAAATTTCCCGTTTTCCAGTTTGAACTGCTCCTTGATCCGCCCCGTGATGTGGAGGAAACCGTCGTCGTCCAGCCGGCCCCGGTCGCCGGTGCGCAAACCGCCGTCCGGCGTGAGCACCTCCCGGGTCTGCTCCGGCTTGTTGTGGTACCCCTGCATGACGTTGGGTCCGTACACGATGATTTCGCCGTCGGTCGCGCCCTCCTCGACCACGGAGGCGTCGATGGCGACCCGCACCCCCGGCAGGGGGCGGCCGACGCTGCCCATGCGGTTCGCCGCGGGGCAGTTGGCCGAAATGCCGGGGGAGGCCTCGGTCATCCCGTAAGATTCATAGAGGGGAATGCCGATGTCGTGAAAAAAATGATGAATGTCCGGATTGATCGCCGCACTTCCCGTCAGGGATTGGGTCAAGCGCCCCCCGAAGCGATCCCGGATTTTCTGAAAGACGATCCGGTCGGCCAGACGAAACTTGAGCGCGTTGAGGACATTCCCGTTGGCCTTGCCCCGGTCGGCGGATTCACGCCGCTTCCGGGCGCTTTCGAGTCCCATGTCGAACAATCTTTTCGCGATCCCCCCCTTTTCGGTCATGGCGGTCTGGAGGGCGTCGTAAATCTTGTTGAAAACCCGGGGCACGGCAATGACGAACGTGGGACGGACCTGGGCCATGTCCTGGACCAGGGTGGCCGTGCTCCCCATGATCCCGATCGACCCGCCCAGGTGCGTGAACGTGTACAGCTCGACCGTCTGGGCGTAGGAGTGGGCCCACGGGAGGATGGAGATGCACCGATCCTGACTCGACAGGACCGGAAATCCTCCGCAGGCAGCCAGAACATTGCTGCAGAAATTGCGGTGGGACAAAAGCACCCCCTTCGGATCCCCCGTCGTTCCGGAGGTATAAATCAGGCCGGCGATCTCCTCGGGCCGGGGGGTGACGGAGGGAACCCGTTCCGCCGCGCCCGCGCTCTCCAGTTCGGCCAGCGTTCCCTTCCCTTCGCCCTCGATCAGCACGACGGTCTCGAGCGAGGGGATCTCGCCGGGAAACGACCGGACTTTCTCCAGGATCTCCGGTTTTGAAACCAGGAGGACCTTGACCGCGCTGTCGGTCACGATGTATTTGCAGACCGCAATGAGCTCCGATTCGTACATGGGGACATAGCGGGCCCCGAGTCCATAGGTCGCGAAGGCCGCAATGACCCATTCCAGGCGATTGTTGGCGATGATTCCCACGGCGTCGCCAAGGCCGACCCCGAGCCTGGACAGGCCGGACCGGAGGCGAGCGACGCGTTCATCCACATCCCGATACGTCACCCAAACGTAGGCGCCGGACGGGCTTCTCGTGCCGATGTAGGGGTTGTCCCCAAACCGTTTGACGGCGTTTTCCCAAAGTGAAACCAGGTTATCCATAAGGGTTGCTCCTGAACGATGACGGGGATTGCCCCCCTCGCTTCTACGATCCGATGGCGGCGGCCATTTTTTTCTGAACGGCTTCGGCCTCGGCGACGATCCGCGCCATGAGTTCCGCGACCGTCGGTTCGTCGTGCAGAAGTCCCATCACCTGTCCCACGGGCAGGATGCCCCTGACGGTATCCCCGTTCTCCGTGGCCAGCTGGAACGCCTTGCCCGCATTGGCAAAGTAGGCCAGCTGGCGGGCCGTCTTCCATCCGGAGAGCATCGCACCGATCATCAGTTTGAAGAAGGGCATGTTGAGCATCTTGGCGATGTCCTGGCCGTTGAAGAAGGCGGCGGGCAGGTCGAGTCCCTTTTTCATGGCCTTGTGCGCCGACTCGGTTTCCATCACCCGGCAGTAGATCCCGTCGAAGCGCGTGGAGTACAGGGTGTTCGTGACGTCCTTTTCCATCGAGAGCCGCTTGAAATTTGCATGCAGCGGGCTTTCCTTGGTCGTCATGAACCGGGTCCCCATCGCCACGGCATCGGCCCCGAGGGCCAGGGCGGCGGCAAGCCCGCGTCCGTCGCCGATGCCTCCGGCGGCGATGACGGGGATCTTGAGGGCGTCCGCCAGGCTGGGAATCAGGACGAACGTCGTCACGGCCTCCCCGTGTGCGGCGGCCTCGTTACCCGTCGCGATGACGCCGTCGCAGCCGTAATCCTGGGCCCGCTTGGCGTGATGGGCGTTGACCACGGTGGCGATGACCTTCCCCCCGTACTTGTGGGCCTCCCGGACAAGCCAGTCGCCCTTGCCCAGGGCAAAGTTGATGACCGGCACCTGTTCCTCAAGAAGGATGCCCGCCGATTCGCGCGCGCCCGGCAGGAGGAGGGAGGTGTTCACGCCGAAGGGTTTATCCGTCAGTTTCTTGACCTGGCGAATGTAGGCCCGGGTCTTGTCCTTGTCCAGGGCGCCCGTGGCCAGGATGCCCAGGCCGCCGGCATTGGAAACGGCGGCGACCATCTCCGGGACGCTGATCCAGCTCATGCCGGATAGAATGATGGGGTACTGGATACCGAAAAGTTCCGTGATGCGCGTTTTCATCTTGAGATCCTTTCTTGTTGGTTGCTGTTCTGCGATGTCGGCCATGCCGTACCGTTCCCGCTGCCGCCGGCGGGGGGGCGCCCGCACGGACCGGGTTCAGGCGGAATAAACCGCCCCCCGGCCCTCAGGCCGGGGGCGGGGGTTCACGGTTCATGCGGCCGGGATCATCGTGTTCACCCGGGCCAGATGCTCCCGGGCCTCCTTCGCCATCCGTTCGAGCAGTTCCCTGCAGCTCGGAACGTCCCGGATGAGCCCGATGGACTGCCCAACCATCAGGGGGGCGTAATCCACGTTGCCCGTCTCCCACGCCTCCTTGATGCGCTGGCCGGACATCAGGGGGATGAGTTCCTCCAGACCGCCGCCGCGCTCTTCGATGGCCGTGATCTCGTCGAGCACCTTGCTCTTGAGTCCCCGGCCCTGGAGACCGATGGACTTGCCGAAGATCATCGTCTCGAATTCCTGGCGCCGGATGATCTCCTGCTTGATGTTGTCGTGAACCTCGCACTCCTTCGTCGTGACGAAACGGCTCGCCATCATCACGCCCGAGGCGCCCAGGACCATCGCCGCCGCCAGGGTGCGTCCGTCGGCGACGCCGCCTACGGTCACGACGGGGATCTTGACGGTTTCGACGATGCGCGGGGTCAGGATCATGGTCGTCACGTCATCGTTCAGGGGATGCCCCCCTTCCTCGATCCCCGCGGCGTATATGCCGTCGTAGCCGACCTTTTCCGCGTGGACGGCGTGGCGCACCGCGCCCACCTTGTGGAAGAGCTTGACGCCGGCCTTCTTGAGCATCTCGACGTACTGGGGTCCCGCCGCCTTGTCCGCGGGCGTCCCGGAGAATTCGATCCCGGCGACCTTTTCCTCGGCGCAGACCTCGATGTACATTCGGTGGTGCTCCGGTGTGATGCGGATGGAGGGCAGCAGCGTGATGTTCACCATGAAGGGCTTGTCCGTGAGTTTCCGGGTCTCCCGGATCGCGTCGCGGAACGCCTCCTTCGTTTCGTAGTTGCCCGCCGTCAGGTTTCCCATCCCCCCGGCGTTGGAAATCGCGGCGCACAGGTTGGGCTTGCAGAGCCACATCATGGCCCCGCAGATGATGGGATAGTCGATTCCGAACATGTCCGTAATGGCCGTCTTGAACATAAGTCCTCCTGTGATGTGTTGATGATACGGTCGCTTGTCTTCCCGGCCCCCCGTCGCGCCGGGGACCGGCATCCTCCGGTATCCGCCGCCGAAGCGGCTCGCAACCCGAACCCTCCGGAGATCAGCCCTCCGGATCCTTGTCCAGGCTCTTGCGGATCGTCTCCCGGACCTTCTTCTGAAACAGCCGCCGCAGGATATAGCCCCGGAAAAAATCCCCGGAGCGGGCGAGTTCCGTCGTGATGCGCACGTTTTCCAGGACCGTCTTCCCCTGGACCAGCCGTCTGCGCATGTGCATCTCGCGGTCGATGATCTTCTCGCCCAGTTCGAGATAGAAATCCATCTCGAGCAGATCGATCCCCAGGTGATACATTTTTTTGAGACATTCCCGGCCCTGCCGGAGATCATCCTGATCGTAAAGGACCTTTCCCGGCTCCACGGAATAGGGCACCAGCAAACGCAGACGCTCCGCCTTCTCCAGTTCGGGCTCCGTGAGCCCCGTCATCCGCAGGAACGTCTCCCGGTCGACCAGCGTGGGCGCCTCGACATCCGGCGTCACGAAAACCGCATTCTCGATGGACTCGGCCTCCGACAGGGACAGGCCCTCGTCCATGCGCCGGAGGATGTTGCGGATCACAGCGAGAGGGAAAAACCGCTTGGCCTGGAGATACTGGATGGCCTCGATTTTTTGAATGCAGCCTTCATCGTAATGGGCCAACTTCTTGTTGATCTTTTCCGGGGCGGGCAGCAGGCCCTCCTTGACGTAGAACCGGATCGTGGAGGCCGGGACGCCGCTTTTTTTCGCCAGTTCGCCGATTTTGAGGGCCATGATCCGTCACCTCACGCCCGGGTGCCGGCCGTGCCGCACACAGGCCGCCTCCGGGTCCCATGATCCCGCCGGAAACGCCTCATACGCGCGCCCCCGCTTCGAAGCCTTCGTGGATGGCATCCATGGCCTTGGCCACCTGCCGGGCGTCGCCGATGACCTGATACGGGAGGCCCCGCTCGCGGACCGGAACCTCGAGCGGATTGCAGGAGCGGGACCCCAGGGCCAGCACCACCGAATCGGCCGGGATCTCGCGGGCGCCCTGCGCATCCTCCACGATCACGGCGGTGGGGGTGATCGCCCGGGCGCGTGTCTTCGCCAGGGTTTTCACGTGATGGCGCTCGAGATCCTGCAGCATCCCCCAGCGCGTCGACCGTCCGATGTCCGGGCCGATCCGGTCCAGCATTTCGACCAGCGTCACCTCCTTGACCCCCCGTGTCGCCAGTTCGTAGAGGTCTTCGAGGGGCTCCGCCCGGTTGATCAGGAGGAAGCGGACCATGTCCCCGGAAAGCGTGCCCTTTTCCGCGAGAAACAGGGCCGTCTCCACCCCCACGGCGCCGCCGCCGATGATCACCACCCGCGGACCGGTTTGAACCCGGTCGCGGAGCACGTCCCAGGCGCCCACCACATGGGGCAGATCGGCGCCGTCGAGGGGCGGCGCCCATTCCTCGGCGCCCGTGGCCAGGATGACCGCGTCCGGTCGTTCGCGGTCGAGGAAGGCCTCATCCGCCGTCACGCCCAGCCGCACCTCCGCGACCCCGGCCGCCGCCAGCTGGGCCTCGAGGTCGCGGGCCAGGACCTGAAACTCGTCCCGCCCCGGCGGTAATCCCGCCAGGAGGAGCTGACCGCCCAGGACCGCCTCCTTTTCACAGAGCGTCACACGGTGACCCCGCTGCGCGGCCGTGGCCGCGGCCGCCATGCCGGCCGGGCCCCCGCCGATCACCAGGACCTTCCGGGGCGCGGGGGCGGCCTCGATCCGGCGTTCGCGCTCGTGGCCGGCCCGGGGATTGCACAGGCACTCCACCGGTCGCAGGTTGAACAGGTGATCGAAGCACCCCTGGGCGCAGGCCACGCAATGGATGATTTCGTTTTCCCGGCCTTCCAGGATTTTCCGGGGCAGATCGGGATCGGCGATGAGCGCACGCCCCATCCCCACCAGGTCGCACATGTGGTCGGCGATCATTGCCCGGGCGGTGGCCAGGTCGTTGATGCGGTGCCCGGCGATCACCGGCACGCCCACCCGCTCCCGGATGCCGCGCGCGAGGTACGCGAAGGCCCCGCGGGGTACCTGCGTGATGATCTGCGGGACGCGGGACTCGTGCCAGCCCACGTTGACGGAGATGGCGTCGGCGCCGTTCTCGACAAGCTTCACCGCGTATTCCTGCATCCGCGTCCGGCCGATCCCGTCCGGCATGAAGTCGTTTCCGTTGATCCGCCACATCACCGGATAATCCTCCCCGACCGCGCGGCGGACGGCCCGGGCGATCTCCAGGCCGAACCGCATGCGGTTTTCCCAGGAGCCGCCGTAGGCGTCCGTGCGGCGGTTGGTCAATTCCGAGAGAAACTGGCTGATCAGGTAGCCGGTCCCGGAGAGGATCTCCACGAAATCAAACCCGGCCTTCCGGGCGCGCAGGGCCGTGTCGGCAAAATCCTGGACGGTCCGCTGGACTTCTTCCGTCGCCAGCGCCCGCGGTTCCTCCTTCGTGAATTGCGACCGGACAGACGACGGCGCCACGGCGGGACGGCCGCCCAGAAGAATTGAGAAGTTGTAGCGGCCCGAGTGGTTGAGCTGCAGACCCGCGCGGCCGCCACCCCGTTTCATCGCCTCGGCCAGCCGGCTCAGACCGGGAAGGAACTCGTCCCGGTGGGCGCCAATGATGATGCCGCTGCCGGCATCGTCGTTCACCATGCCATACCCGGCCACGAACGCCCCGGCGCCGCCCCGGGACCGCTCCGCGTAGAAATCGACCAGTTGATCGGTGACGAAGGAGTTCTGCACCATCGACAGGTGCATGGCCGGCATGAGGATCCGGTTGGGAATGACCATCCCGTTGATCCGGATCGGCTCCAGCAGAACATCCGGGCGTTTCCCGTTGCGTTGATTTTCCACGATCCGCCCCCCCACAGTCAGGCGACCCATCAAGGTTGTCCGGCAGGAAAACGCCCGCTCGTCCCGGGCCGGCCCGCCGCTGGATGAAATCCCGAAGAACTGTCAAGAATGAAGTTATTGTTTAATGTCATAACCAAACGCGTCCCCCTTGTCAACCCAAATTTTTGTCCGCCTTCATCAAGGCCTGTCGGGAAAGGCGCCGGAGGGGTCCCGACGCCGGCACATTCAAGAAAAAATGAAGGAATTCAAGCATATGGGGGCGATGGGCCGTTCGCCGATCCTTTCCGGGAGGGAAAACATCCGCCAGAGGGGCAGGCCGGGGGACAAGGCAAAAGGGGGGCGGGTCAGTCGCGCAGGAGATCCATTTTCCGGCGGATCAACTCGGATCGGGCGTGGTCGCCGCTTCGGCCGTAAGAGGCCTGCTGGGCGTCGAGATAGGTGAGGAGGGCCTTTTTCCAGCCGTTGCGGGAGGAAACCTCGATGGCCCGGTTCAGGGTTTCGGCCTCGTACTGCCGCCCCTTGACCAGAAGGCCGGTGGCGATCAGAACGGCCAGGGGATCCTCCATCCGGTCAATCTCCGCACGGGCGGAGGACGGGTCGTTCCTCTGCCACGCCTTCATAAATCCCTGGTACCGGGGGGGAAGGCGCCCGGCCTCGACCCCGGCCGGCTCCCCCTTCAGCATCGCATGGAAGGCCTGCTGGTCCGGCTGCGGCAGGACGGCCACGATCTCCAGATATTCCCGATCATCCAGGGGTTCCAGCAGGGCGACCTGGACGGCGCAGCGGGTGAGATGCACCCGAGCCAGCCGCTCCAGGTCGCCGCTTTTCTTCACCTCGGCCACGGCCTTGCGGAAGTGCTGCGCCGCAAGATCGGTTTTGCCTTCCAGGGCGGCCTGCCTGTAACCCTCCAACTGCTTGGCGCCGAGGGCCTGCCACTCCGGGATGGGCTTCGAGCCGCAGGCCAGGATCAGCAGGCAGCAGACAAGGGGGAAAATCCGTCTCATGGCAGTCTGATCTCCGGCTCCTTCTTCAGCGGAATCAGGCGGTCGATGTCCCCGGCCAGGTCGTTGATGGACCGGATCGTCGCCTCGAGGTCCAGCCGCAGGCCCTTCAGGTCACCCGTGGCGCCGGTGGCGTCCGTCGACAGGCGGTTGATGTTGTCCACCGTGGTCTCCAGCTTCTGTAGTTTGGCGAGCAGATCCTTCAGAATCTTGCTGACCGAAACGAGGGCGCCGTCCTGGCCATACAGGGACGCGTCCGTTTTGACGGCCATGGCATCGACCTTCTTCAGGATGGCGTTGACCTGGCCGGTGATGTCCTTGACCTGGGTCAGGGCCTGGTGAACGGATTTGACGCTCTCCCGGTCGGCGACCGCCATCTCGAGCAGGGAATCTTTCTGCGACAGCTTGGAGGTCAGAACCTGCGCGTTCGCCAGGGTCCGGCTCAGATCCCCCTGCGGGCTCGCCAGGGCGGCCGTAAGTTTGTCCACGCTGGTGACGATGCTGTTGACGCGATCCAGCACGGGCTGGACCATCTTCACGATCTCGTTGATGTCGCTGGTCACGGTCATCTCCCGGACGGTCTGCTCATCCAGGAGCGGATGGACAAAGTTCGCCGTCATCACCACGATCCGGGGGGCACCGATGACGGGCTTCTCGAGGACGAACCGCGTGTCCGTCCGCAGCCATTTGACATGCCTCCGGGGAACGGAGATCCGGATCATGACAAGACCGTTGTCGTTCAATTCCAGTTTTTCGACCTTTCCGATCTTGAACCCGGAAAAGACGACCGGCATCCCCTCGGTCAGGTTGTCGCCGGATTTCGAGGCGAGGGTGTAGGTGTGGGTCGGGGTGAACACGTCCTTCTTGTAGGCGACATAGACCACCGAGGCCACGATCAGGGCCGTCGTGATCAGGATGAACAGGCCGACCTTTCGTTCAATGTTCTTCGCCATGGAGCGCCCCGTAGTGATCCTTCATCCAGACATAGTCGAATATATGACATTCCTCGTACAAATCGTCAATCCATTTCAGCAAGCGGCCGACATAGCGGGCGTCTTGCAGATCCGGCATGATCTGGAAGGGGCGGTCGATCACCAGCACGGCCCGGTTCACCATGGCCGCGCGCAGCAGCATGATGCAGAATCGCTCCCGATCCTCCAGGGAAGAGATGCGCCTGTCGGCGACGGCGCCCAGGCCCAAGCGGTCCAGGTATTCAAGCACCTCCCGGCGGGCCTGGTCCCGGGGCAGGTTCTCGTGGTACTGCCGGATCAGCGCCACGTTGAGCCAGGCGTCCAGGTTGGAGATCAGCGGCGCCTGCGCCGACACCATCCCCAGCCGGGCCCTGTGCAGGGCAATGGCCTGCTGCAGGGCCGCCTTCAGATCCCCTTCGCGCTCGAAGAGGTTCAGATGAATCTTAGGATCAATGACAGCACCTCAATGATCACGATGGCGATGAAGACCTTCACCATCCCGTTCAAAACGGCCACGGGAATACTCGTCAGTTCCTGGGAGGCCCGCAAACCGAAACGGATGGGGATCAGTGTGATGAAGAAGCCGAAGGTCATGCATTTCAAAAGCATGATGACGATATCGGAAAATTTCGTTGAATTTAACAGGGTATTTGCGTACGTATCCAGGCCCATCCCGAACATGAAAAAGGAAAACAGCATGCCGCTTCCCAAAACGAGGATGGAAAACAAAGAGCTCAGGAGCACGATGGAAACCATTCCGTTGACGATGCGGGGCACGAACAGGTAATCGAGCACGTCGATGTTGAACAGCGACAGGGTGTTCAGCTCCTGATTGACCTTCATGACGGCAATCTCCGCGTCGATGGCCGAACTGGAACGCAGGGCGATCAGGAGAACCGTGATGAAGGGGGCGAGTTCCGTGACCACGAATCCCATGAGGATGCTCCCCAGGTATTCCGCCAGGCCGAGATCCTTGATCACCGCGAAGACGATCCCGATCAGGAGCGACCCGAAAATGATGGAGACCGTGATGAACAGCGGCAGGATCTCCACGGCGGTGAAGTAGATCTGATTGACGAGGACCATCTTCGTCGCGCTGTTGTACGAGCGGCGGGAGAACACCTTGGAAATGACGACCCCGGCAAAGGCAAGGGTTTCCTGAACGGACAGGACGTTTTTCACAAAGGGACTGCCGAGGGTTTTGAGAATCTGGGCCATCTGCGCCACGGTCGTCTCGTCGTCAGAGGGATGTCGCGTGCGCCTTCGGCGCCGGCGCCGGACGGCCCCGGGAAAGCGGTTGCCGATCCAACGGGTTCATGCTACCATATCTGTACCGGGAGGGCAATGCGGATTTTGCATTAATATCCGAAGGAAAGGACCGTCCGGTTGAAGGGAGGGGCGCGATGAGGCGGATCCGTTTTGTCTCGGAAAGAGGCGCAATCCGGACCGGCGTGCTTTGCGAGGACGATCCGTCCCGGGCACAGGTCCTGTCCGGGCCCTTTCCGGGCAACCCGGCCCGGGCGAAGACGTTCCGGCGCATTCGCCGCCTTCTCGCCCCCGTCTCCCCGCCCAACATCCTCGCGCTCGGCCTGAACTATCGGCAACATGCCGCGGAAACCCGGATGGACCTCCCCAAAATCCCGGTCGTCTTCATGAAAGCCACCAGCAGCCTCGTCGGCCCCGGCGACCCGATCCTGCTGCCCGGGGCCGGTCCGGATCATGTGGACTATGAGGGCGAACTGGCCGTGGTCATCGGGCGGGAGGTCCGGAATGCCTCGCCGGACGATGCCCGGGCCGCCGTCCTGGGGTACACCTGCGCCAACGATGTCAGCGCCCGGGACTGGCAGTTTTTGGAGCAGAACGGCCAATGGATCCGGGGGAAGAGCTTCGACACCTTCTGCCCCCTGGGCCCCTGGATCGTCACTCCGGAAGCGCTGCCGGATCCGCAGCGGTTGCGGCTCCGCACCCTCCTGAACGGCACGGTCGTTCAGGAGGCGAGCACGGCCGACATGATCTTTTCGATCCCTCAAATCATCAGCGATCTGAGCCGGACCATGACCCTCCTGCCGGGCACGGTCATCCTGACCGGCACGCCCCAGGGGGTCGGTTTCTCCCGCACACCGCCGCTCTTTCTCCGTGACGGCGATACGGTGACCGTCGAAATCGAGGGCATCGGCGCCCTGACGAATCCGGTCCGGACCGAGAGGGACCCCGCCCGTCCCGGATCTTAGCTTCCCCAACCCTCAATCACCGGTGGCATTCTGTTGACAACTGTGCTATGATATCCGAATTGTTAAATGTCTTGGGCGATCCCTGCCGGAGGTGGGTATGAGTCAAGAAGGGAAGAAGGGCAGCAGCAGAAAAACATTTATCATGTTTCTTCTGGCCTTTCTGATCGGTTTCTTTGTCGTATCGATCGTGGAGGTGATCCGCTCCTCCCTTGGCCCCGTTGGACCGGACGTCCAGACGGCGTCGGCCGTGCTCAGCGGCGATGCAACCCGGACCCCGGGGTCTTTCGCCGATCTCGCCGAACGGGTCAAGCCGGCCGTGGTCAATATCAGCACCTCAAAGACCGTCCGCACCGGCCCCTTCCGCATGCCGCTGGACCGCGGCATCTGGGGGGACGAGTTCTTCGAACGGTTCTTCGGAGACATGCCGCGGCGCGAATTCAAACAGCGGAGCCTGGGTTCGGGCTTCATCATCAGTCACGACGGCTATATTTTCACCAACAATCACGTGGTGGAGCAGGCCGATAAAATCCTGGTGAAACTCTCGAACGGCCGGGAGTACGAGGCGAGGATCATCGGCAAGGACGTCAAAACGGATCTGGCCCTGATTAAAATCAAGCCGAACGACAGTCTCCCGGTCGTGGAAATCGGCGATTCCGAAAGCGTCCGCGTGGGGGAATGGGTGATCGCCATCGGCAATCCCTTCGGACTGGAGCAGACCGTCACCGCCGGCATCGTCAGCGCCAAGGGCCGCGTCATCGGGGCAGGCCCCTACGACAACTTCATCCAGACCGACGCCTCGATCAACCCCGGGAACAGCGGCGGGCCCCTGTTCAACATGGAGGGAAAGGTCATCGGCATCAACACGGCCATTGTCGCCCAGGGGCAGGGCATCGGGTTCGCCATCCCCATTGCCATGGCGAAAACCATCCTCCCGGATCTGAAAAGCAAGGGGAAGGTCACGCGGGCCTGGCTCGGCGTCTCCGTCCAGGACCTCGACGAAACCATGGCGCGGAGCCTCCATCGCGAAGATCAGGAGGGCGCCCTGATCGCGGATGTCTTCCGTGGGGATCCGGCGGACAAGGCCGGCCTGAAACCCGGCGACATCGTGACGCAAGTCAACGGAAAGCCGATCAAGGATTCCCACGAACTGCTCATGATCATCTCAACGCTGCACGTGGGAGACCGGGTCAACATCACCTTCATGCGCGACGGACGGGAGCGGACGGTTCCGGTGGTCGCCGCCGAACGCAAGGATCGGGCGGATTGGATCAGCACCCGCAACCCGGCCGAGGGCCTGGGGATGGAGGTTCAGGAAATCACGCCGGACATCGCCAAATACCTGGGCGTGCCCAAAAAATCGGGGGTCGTGGTGGTGGAGGTGGAGCCGGGCAGTCCGGCCGATGAGGTGGGCATCCAGCCGCAGGACGTCATCCTCAAGGTGAACAATGTCCGGGTCACGTCCATGAAGGATTACGTCCGCGAAGTGTCCAGGAAAACGGGGAAAAACAGTCTTCTGTTCCTGATCAAGCGGGGAAAGGCCACGTTCTTTGTCGCCATCCGGATCTCGTAACATGGATCCGGGGGCCGGGTTGTCGTCACGGCCGGCCGATCCGGAGGTCGTCCTGCCCGCCCTGTATGAAAGGCTTCAGGCGTATTGGGGGAACCTGGGCTGGTGGCCGGCGGAATCGCCGTTCGAGGTCATCGTCGGCGCCATCCTGACACAGAATGCGGCCTGGCAGAATGTGGAAAAGGCCATCACCGCCCTGAAGCGCGAGGCCGTCCTGTCCCCGGCGTGCCTCCGGGATCTTTCCGAGGACCGGCTGGCGGAATGGATCCGCCCGGCGGGATATTACCGGCTCAAGGCCAGCCGGCTCAAGGCGTTCATCCGTTTTTTGGATGAGCGTTACGCCGGCAATCTGGACCGGATGTTCGCCCAGCCTGCGGAACGCCTGAGGGAGGCCTTGCTGTCCGTAAACGGCATCGGCCCGGAGACGGCCGACAGCATTCTCCTGTATGCGGGGGGGAAACCGGTTTTCGTCGTCGACGCCTACACGAAACGAATCCTGTGCCGGCACGGGATGATCCCGGAGGACGCCGACTATCCGACCCTGCAGGGCCTTTTCATGCGCCACCTCCCCGCGGAGGCGCCACTGTTCAACCAGTACCATGCCCTGCTGGTCCATACGGGCAAGACGTTCTGCCGGAAGAAACCGCTTTGCGCCGGATGCCCGCTGGAGCCGCCCGTCGGCCCCGGCGAAGCGCGGTGACGCGCCGCGACGGAATCCGGCCGAGGCCTTATCACCCTGGAGATCGAACATGCTTCTGGAAATCAGCAATCTGAGCGTCGCGGTGGGAGACAAGGAGGTTCTGCACGGCATCAACCTCACCATCGATCAGGGGGAAACCCACGTTCTGTTCGGCAAGAACGGATCGGGCAAGACCAGCCTCCTCATGGCCCTGATGGGGTTTTCCAACTACCGGATCACGGGGGGGCAGATCCGCTTCAAGGATCAGGACATCACCCGGATGCCCATCAACGAACGGGCCCGGCTGGGAATCGGCATGTCCTTTCAGCGTCCGCCCACCCTGCGCGGCGTCAAGACGAAGGACCTGATCCGCACCTTCGGCGGCCGCCCGGAGGACCGCGAGAAGGAGATATCCGGACTGAACATGGCGACCTTCATGGACCGGGATGTCAACCTGGGCTTCTCCGGCGGGGAGATCAAGAAATCGGAGCTCCTCCAGCTGATCCTCCAGGATCCGGAACTGATCCTCCTGGACGAACCGGAATCGGGTGTGGATCTCGAAAACATCAAAATCATCGGCCGGTCGATCAAAAAGCTCCTGCAAAAACATCTCCGCCGGCAGCGGATCAAGTCGGGCCTGATCATCACCCATACCGGTCTCATCCTCAATTACCTGGAGGCCGACATGGGTCACCTGCTCCTCGACGGTCATATCCGCTGCGAGGGCAACCCCAGGGAAATGTTTGAAACCATCCAGACCGCCGGTTATGAGGAGTGTGCCCGATGTCAGAGATAATCAAGGAAGCGGAGGCAGCCCGGGACAAGCAGGGACAGCATGGCGCAGATGTCGATCTGGCCTCCTTTCGCCGGGACGCGCCGGCGCACGGGACGGATCCCGACCTGACCTGCCTGTCGGACGCGGAGATGGAACACCTGGCCGGCGTGGGAATCGTGGCCGCCCCCCAGGAGCGGGCCGGCAGCTTCATCCTGAAAGACCATTCCCCGGTCCACTGTTCCATGGGACAGGACGGGGTCGAGCTGCTGTCCATCAAGACCGCCCTGGCCCGCTACGGAGATCTTCCGGAATATTGGTGGAAGGCGGTCCATCCCGGCACGGACAAGTACACGGCCCAGGCGGCGCTCGCCCTGGACGACGGCTATTTCATCCGGGTCCGCGCGGGCGTCAAGGCCTCCCTTCCCGTCCAGGCCTGCCTGTTCATCGGGGCGGAGGGCCTTTCCCAGAATATCCACAACGTCGTGATCGCCGAAGCCGGATCCGAACTGCACATCATCACGGGCTGCACCACGGCCCCGGACCTGCACCGGGGGTTGCACGTGGGCGTCTCGGAATTTTACGTGCAAAAAGGGGCGACGGTCACCTCGACCATGCTGCACAACTGGGGGGACGAGATCGTCGTCCGTCCCCGCACCAGCGTCATCGTGGAGGAGGGGGCGACGTTCATGTCCAACTATGTCTGTCTGAAATCCGCCCGCTCCGTGCAGATGGACCCCCTGGTCCGCCTCGTGGGACCGGACGCCGTGACCCGGCTCAACACGATCCTCGTCGCCGCCCCGGGCGCCGACTTCGACATCGGCGGCCGCGTTTCCCTCGAGGCGCCCGGGACGCGGGCGGAAATCATTTCCCGGACGATCACGACCGGGGGCAACATCATCTCCCGGGGCCTCCTCACCGGTCACGTGCCCGGCGTGAAGGCCCATCTGGAATGCAGCGGCCTCATCCTGGCCGACGGAGGCTACATACGCGCCATCCCGGAGCTGGACGGCCGGGTGGCGGGCGTGGAGATGTCTCACGAGGCCGCCGTGGGGCGGATTTCCCAGGAAGAGATCGAATACCTCATGGCCCGGGGGCTGACGGAGAATGAGGCCTCCGCCCTGATCGTCCGGGGATTTCTGAATGTCAAAATGGAGGGTCTGCCCCGGGAACTGGCGGACGAGATCGAACGCATCGTGGAGGCGTTCGGAAAAAGCGTCTTTTAGGAACGCGCGGCGTGCCCCCCCTCCATGACCATGCCGGGGTCATTCACCTCCACTCCGCCTACTCCTTTGACGGGCACGTGGACGTCCGGGAGATCGTCCGGGCGGCGCGGGACTGCCGCCTGGATTTCCTCATGCTGACGGACCACGGCACGCTCCGGGCCCGCGACGAGGGCCTGGAGGGCTGGCACGACGGCCTCCTCCTGATCGTCGGCGAAGAGATCTCCCCCCGCTTCAACCATTACCTGGCCTTCCAGATCGGCAGTGCGGTCGAAATCCCGGAAGACGGGGACGCGTCCCGGCCCCAGGGCTATATCGACGCGGTCGCGAGCCGGGGGGGATTCGGCTTCATCGCCCACCCCGACCACGGGGGGAACGACCTGTTTCACGTGAAACATTACCCCTGGCAGGACTGGTCCGTCACGGGATGCACCGGGATGGGCGTCTGGGATTTCATGACGGACTGGCAGGAAACGTTGACCGGACGCGTAAAAGCCATCTGGTGCTATCTGCAGCCGGCCCTCGTCCTGACGGGTCCGAAACCGGAAACCCTCCGGCGCTGGGATCAGCTGAACCGGCGGGGGAAATTCGTCGGCATCGGCGAACTGGACAACCACGGCACCCGCAGGCGCTTTCTGGGGCTTACCGTTTCCGTCTTCCCCTTCCAGCGGGCCTTCCGCCTGATCCGCACCCACCTCCTGACGGAGCGCCCCCTGACCGGTCACGCCGAACAGGACATCCCCCTGCTGTGCGGGGCCCTCCGGAACGGCCGGGCCTACATCGCCCTGGAAGCCCACCGGGAAGCAAAGGGATTTTCCTTTTCCGTCACGGGGACCGGCGGCACCGCATCGCTCGGGGACGAATGCCGCCTGGACGGGTCCTCGCGCCTCCGGGTCCGCCTGCCGGACCGCGGCCGCATTCGCGTCATCCGTAACGGTCGCGTGTGGCAGGAAGCGGCCGGGACCGCCCTCGATCGTTCATTGCGCGAACCGGGATGCTACCGCGTCGAGGTCTGGCGGCGCGTCCTGGGTCGCCACCGCCCCTGGATCTACAGCAACCCCATCCATGTCCGTCCCGGAACCGCCCCCGCTGCCTGACGCGGGTCGGCATTTGTCTTGACAGGCCCCGACCCGTCCCCTATAGTGTGACCGTAGATATGTCTCGGCAAGATCGTCCCATCGAGGAGCTTCCCTTGTCAACCCCCTGTCCGGCAACGGCGGGTCCCCTCCGGATCCAGGACAATACCCTGCGCGACGGGCACCAGTCCCTCTTCGCGACCCGGATGCGGACGTTAGACATGATCCCCGTGGCGGAGCAGCTCGACGGGGCGGGCTTCTGGGCGCTCGAAATCTGGGGCGGGGCGACGTTCGACGCCATGCACCGGTTCCTCGGCGAAGACCCGTGGGAAAGGCCCCGCATCCTGAAACGCTACCTCAGGAAAACCCCCTGCGCCATGCTGCTCCGGGGCCAGAATCTCGTCGGCTACCGCCACTACGCCGACGACGTCGTCAACGCCTTCGTCGACAAGGCCTGTGAAGCCGGCATCGACGTCTTTCGGGTCTTCGATGCGCTGAACGATTTTCGTAACCTGGAAACCGCCATCGCCCGGGTCCGGGCCAACGGGAAGCACTGCCAGGGGACGATCTGCTACTCCCTGACCGGCCGCCGTCTGGGCGGTGACGTGTTTACGCTGGATTATTACCTCGCCCGGGCCCGGGAACTCGAGGCGATGGGGGTGGATTCGCTCTGCATCAAGGACATGGCCGGCATCCTGTCCCCCTACGACGCCCGGGACCTGATCACCCTCCTGAAGCGGCATCTGCGGCTGCCGCTCCACCTTCATACCCACGAGACGAGCGGCATGGGCACCATGACCTATCTTACGGCCGTCGAGGCGGGACTCGACGGCCTCGACACCTGTCTCGCTCCCTTTGCGGGACGGACGTCCATGCCGGCCGCCGAGCCGCTCGTGGCCACGCTGCAGGGGACCCCCCGGGACACGGGTCTGGACCTTGCCCGGCTGATCCGGGTGAGCCTCGAGCTGGAAAAGCTGTTCCCCCGGTATCAGTCCTACCTCGTCCCGAGACGGCTCTCCCTGATCGACAGCGGGGTGCTCGCCCATCAGATCCCCGGGGGGATGATCTCGAACCTCGTCGACCAGCTCAAGGACATGCGGGCCCTCGACCGGCTGAACGAGGTGTGCGAAGAGATCCCGGTCACCCGGAGGGAACTGGGCAATCCCCCGCTGGTCACGCCGATTTCACAGATCGTTGCGGTCCAGGCCGTGATGAACGTCCTGTTCGGCAAATACAGAATGGTCAGCAACCAGCTGAAGGACCTGGTTTACGGGCTCTACGGCCGGACCCCCACCCCCGTCGACCCGGAGCTCAGGAAGAAGATTCTGAAACGCTACAAGCGCGGCGCCATTCCCCTGACGGGCCGGCCGGCCGATGAGCTGGAACCGGAACTCGCCGCCGCCGCTCAGCGGATCGGGAACCTCGCCCGGAGCGAGGAAGATGTTCTGACCTACACGCTTTATCCGGTCACCGGAGAGCAGTTTCTCAAGGAAAAATACAAAACGGGCTGACGCGGCCTGAAGGGAGCGGGATGTGAAATCGAGAGTCATGCGGGGACGTGCCAACCCGACCGGCCCATGCGGCAACGGTCGTTGCAACCGTTTCGCGCCCGGGAGGCCGTGATGTGGAAACGCCTGTCAGAGCTGGCCATTCGCTACGGCCTCATCCCCCTGGCCCATAACCTGATCCGGGTCTATCTCGGTCTGATCCGGAAAACGGTCCTCGAGGAGGATCGCATCCTGCGCGTTCTGGAAGACAACCAGAAGGTCGTGATCGCCATTCTGCACCAGCGGATGTTCGGCGTCATCGGTTATGCGCAACGCTTCGGACGTTTTTCCCTCGGCGCCATCATCAGTCAGAGCCGGGACGGGGACATGATCGCCCAAATCGTGAGCCGGCTCGGCTTTCACCCCGTGCGCGGCTCCAGTTCGAGGGGCGGCAAGGCGGCGCTGGACGCCCTCGTCGCCTATCTGGACGGGCACCTGGCCGCCGTGCATGCCGTGGATGGACCCCGGGGCCCTAAAGGGGAGGTCAAGGCGGGGATCATCCGGATGGCGCAGCGTTCCGGGGCGCTGATCTTCCCCGTTTTCATCTCGGCGAACCGGGCCTGGATCCTGAAGAGCTGGGACCGTTTCCTGATTCCGAAGCCCTTCAGCCGGATCCTGATCCGCTGGGGAGACCCCCTGCACGTCCCTGAACATCTGACGGAAACGGCGTTCGAGGCGATGCGGCTAACGCTCGAAGCGCGTCTTCGGACGAACCAGGCCCGGGACGACCTTGCCATGGGGTGGGACCACCCCCTCTGAACCCCCTACGCCAGCATCCCGCCGTCGGCGATGATGCAGGCCCCGGTGGTATAGGCGGCGGCATCGGAGACCAGATACAGCACCGCACCCGCCATTTCCGCCGGCTGGCCGACCCGTCCCATGGGGATCATCGGCAGGACGGCCTGCATGAACTCGGCGTTCTGGACCATGACGGCTGAAAACTTCGTGTCCGTAATCCCCGGCAGGAGGGCATTGACGCGGATGTTGAATCCGGCGAGTTCCTTGGCGAACGATTTCGTCATGGCGATGACGCCCGCCTTCGTGATGGAATAGATCCCCTGGAACGGGGCCGGCTTGATGCCGTTGACGGAGGCCACATTGACAATTGCCCCGCCGCCCTGTTCCTTCATCATACGGGCCGCGTACTGGCTCATGAAGAAATAGCCTTTGAGGTTGACGCTGCAGGTCTTGTCCCAGGCCCGCTCATCGGCGTTCAGAACCTCGCCGAAGAAAGGGTTCGTGGCGGCATTATTCACCAGGATGTCGAGTTTCGCGAACCGGGCGCGCACCTGGGCAAACAGATCCCCGATCTGCGTCATCTCGCCGATATGGCAGGCGATCGCCGTCGCGCGTCCGCCTGTGGCGGCGATCGCCGCGGCCACCCGCTCCAGATCGTCGAGCCGGCGGCTCGTCAGAATGACCTCGGCGCCGTGCGCCGCCAGGGTCTTCGCAACGGCCTCGCCAATGCCGCGGCTGGCGCCGGTGATCAGGGCGATCTTCCCCTCCAGTTGAAACATTCTCTGCACCTCCGTCATGCCCAATCCTCCTCGCAACAGATGGTTGATGGTTCCGTCCTTCCTTCCTATCCTTGGGGGCGCTCAAGAGCCTCCCGTCCCGGGGCGCCCCTCCCGCGGGAGGAACGGTTCTGCGTCTCCGAACGCTTCAGGATCGTGGACGACGCGCCCCGGCCAGCGCGGCAATGTGCGCGGGGGTCGTCCCGCAGCATCCGCCAATAATGTTCGCCCCGGCCTCGACCAGCCGAGGGAAATAGGCGGCGGTGGTCTCGGGCGTTTCGGGGTAGGTCACCCGGTCGCCGTCCAAGACGGGCAGACCCGCATTCGCATGGATCAGGATCGGCGTCAGCCGGTCCACCGCACGGATCTCCCGAACGACCTCCACCATCCTGGCCATCCCGCTGCCGCAGTTGGCCCCGATGATGTCCGCCCCGGCCTCGACCATCGCCCCGGCCATCTGGGCCGGCGTGACCCCCATCATCGTCCGGTATTCGCCCTTGGGGGTCTTGTCAAAAGTGAAGGTGCAGATAATCTCCAGGCCGGTCCGGGTCTTGGCCGCCCGGACGGCGCACCGCGCTTCGTCGATATCCGCAAAGGTCTCGATGCAACAGGCGTCGGCTCCCCCCCGTTCGAGGGCGAGGGCCTGATCGCAGAAGGCCTCGAAGAGGTCCGCCTCCGTCACCTCCCGCAGGATCAGGAGCTTCCCCGTGGGTCCGATGGACCCCAGGACATGCCGCCCCGGGCCCGCCGCCTCCCTGGAAATGGCGGCCGCGGCGGCGTTCAGTTCCCCCACACGGGTTTCCAGCCCGTAAAAAGCCAGCTTGTACCGGTTGCCCCCGAAGCTGTTCGTCTCGATCATGTCCGCGCCGGCCTCGACGTACGCCCCGGCAACGGCCAGCACGGCCGCCTTTTTCTCCACGTTCCAGAGCTCCAGACATTCCCCGGGCTGGAATCCCCGTTGCTGCAGCATCGTGCCCCAGGCCCCGTCGGAGATGAGAACCCGGCCTTCCCTGACTTCATCCCTGATTTTTTTCATGGCTTGACCTTTCCCGTCGAATCCCGACGGTGGACGCTGCACCTCGACGACCCACCCCGGCGGGCGCGCCGCGCTCCGTCCGAGGCGCACGGACTGAATCTTCTCCGGCCAGGGAGCACCCAAGGGCGCCGGGCTGCCCACCGATTCCCGCGTCAGCGCCCGATGAATCGAGCAGCATGGACCACGCGATCTCCGTGCCCGGCGGCAGGACGAGAAAATCCTCGTCCCACGCCCCGCGCAACAGTTTTTCGATCAAGGCGGAAGTCCCTTGGACTTCGACCGTTTGAAGCGCGAAGGCTTTGGCCATCCGCCCGGCCGTCTCACGCCAGTCGCCCCCTCCGGGCAGCCCTGTGTCCAGCAGGACGAGGCGACGATAATGCCCGATCATGCCCCGCAGGATGATCCGGGTCTTCTGTTCGCCGTAGCGTTTTAAACAGCGCTGGTATTCATCCCAGATCGTGATCCGGTTATCCAGCCAGCCCTGCGTCAGGTAATAACTGCCGCCGCGATTGATTTCGATGCGCCGGGCGATGGATCCCAGCAGAAGCGTGATGCAGTCGTCCACCCTCGGAACGACCAGGGTCTTGTCCGTCGAGCGCAACCCCACCAGGGCATTCCCGCAGAAACCGAAGCCGAGGAGGATATGGGACACCGCGTCATCGACCCCGTCGATCTCGGCCTGGAGGCGCCGATGGAGTCTCTCCGGGAAAATGTGCAGCCCCGCTTCGAGGAAAATCATCGGGATTTCTGCCTTCAGTTTTTGCGCAACTTCGCAGAATTCCTCGCGAATCGTATTGCAGGCCAGCAACAGCGGGGCCATCGCGACGCCTCCTCATCCGGTTGGCGGAAAATCGAGCGCTTCGATAAACCGGGATTGGAACGCCGGATGCCCCGACAGTTCGACGTGTTCCGTCCCGGCGGCGATCGCGGCCGCGCGCTCCCATTGCGGCACCGAGATCAGGGACAGCCAGGCGCCCAGTCCGGCGGCGTTGCCGACGGGCCGGATTTTTTCCGGCGCCAGCGGGGGAAGCAATCCGATCGCGAGGAGGCTTTCGGCCCTGAGGCGGCTCCCGAAGGCCCCGGCCAGGAGCACCCCGTCGAGATCCGCGGCCGTCAACCCCCACCGCTCGAGCAGGATCTCGATTCCGGCACGGATCGCTCCCTTGGCGAGCTGCAGCGCCCGGATGTCCTGCTGGTGGAGAACCACCTCCGACGCTCCCTCGACCAGCAAAAAGGCGGGGCCCTCCCCGCCGGCCCGCAGCCGGCGAGCCAGGGCCGGGGGGACACCGGCGGGACACGATTCGGCCCGGCAGAGGCGGCCGCCGCGATCGATGATCCCGATCCGGATCAGTTCCGCCACGGCATCGACCAGGCCGGATCCGCATATCCCCCTGGGCGTCCCCCCGCCCACCACCGAGAGCCGGACATCGTCCCCGATGCGGACGGCGCTGATCGCGCCCGCCTCGGCCCTCATGCCCTGGCGGACCCCGGCGCCCTCGAAGGCGGGCCCGGCAGCCGTTGAACAGGCCACCCGGCGGAATCCCTGCGCCAGCACGATTTCTCCGTTCGTCCCGATGTCGATGAGCAGCCGGATGCCCCGCGGGCGATCCAGGTCTGTCGCGAGAATGGCGGCGGTGATATCCGAGCCCACATAACTGGCGATATTCGGCAGAACGAGGAGCCTGGCGTGGACCGGCGCCCTCAGGCGCAGTCGGCGGGTCGGAACGACCAGGCGGGAGCGAAAGGCCGGAACGAAGGGGGCCTGGGCCAAGGCCCGGGGGGATATGCCCAGCAGCAGGTGACTCATCACCGTATTGCCCGCGGCCGTCAGGAGATAAAGACGGGAGGGGTCAATCCCGTTTTGCGCCAGCAGGTCCGCGATCATCCCGTTGAGGGAGGCGACGACATCGCCCTGGAGTCGGGCAAGTCCATCCCGATCCTCCAGCGTATGGGCCACGCGGGTTATGACATCGGCGCCGATACGCGCCTGCCGGTTCGTCGCGGCCACCGAATCGAGCATGGCGCCGGTCCGGAGATCCGCCAGATATCCCGCCACGGTGGTCGTACCGATGTCGAAGGCGATTCCGTAGGCCTCCCCGGACGTATCCCCTCCTTCAACCGCCACGAGCCGGTCCTGGAAGATCACGGCCGTGACGTTGAATTCATTTTTTCTCAGCAATTCCGGCAGGGTCGCGATGACCCCCGGGGTCGCCGCGATGTCGGCGTCCAGCGCCTGCCGGAGGCGTTCGAGATCCGGCGTCTGATCCTCCAACGATGGCGGGGACAGCGCCTGGAACTGTTTCAACACATGAGGCACGGGGACATGGCCGTCACCCGGGTCAATGTCCTTCCCCGTCTGCGCAGACGGCCGGACGGTCGAGCCGCTCTCGATATAGACCGTCACATGGTCCAGCGGTCTCCGCTGACAGGCCAGCACCTCCTGTTCGGTCATGTGGCCCTGCCGTCGATGTTTTTCCTCGATCTCCGTGGCGGGCGTCACCGCTCCGGACAAATGCCGCAGTCGGCATTTTCCGCACGTTCCCCGGCCGCCGCAGTCCTGCGAAAAAAGAATGCCCGTCCGAGCGACGGCCTCCGCCAGGGTGGTCCCCGGGGCAACCTGAACCGTTCTCCCGGTGGGGAGAACCGTGATGGTCGGACGTTCCGCCTTCACGCCACGCCCCCGACCCCCCGGTCACGCCTTCGCGTCGTCATCGCCGGCCACCTCTGGGGGATGGAATTGACACGCAACCGGTCTTCTGGTGCTTTTCTCTCACAGTCCTCCTCCGGTTCCGGGCTTTTCGAATTCAATGTCGATCTTTTCAACCGCATCGATATCCCGTTGATAGTAAAAAGACCCGGCGAGGAAGAAAAGGGCCGCCAGGGCCGTGAAGAAGGGGAGGAAGGAGAGCGCAACCGTCAGACCCAGGCGATCCGAAAGAACGCCGACAAAGATGGGGCCGAGCGAGCTCCCCAGCAGGTGTTGTATGACGACGTTCAGGCTCAGGGAGGTGGCCCTCAGGCCCGGATGGACGACGTCCTGTGTGACGGCCACGGATGCCGGCACAAAGGCGGCGATCGTGATCCCGCCGATCAGGAAGGCGATGTATTGCGCCGGGCCGTGAAAAAGGACCAGGGCCGTGAAGAAAATCACCGCGGTCAGGAAGGAGGTGCAGGCGGGAAAAAGCATCCGGGCCTTGAGCCTTTTCTTCCGCCAGAGGTCGGACAGCCAGCCCCCCAGGGGCGCACCCAGCACGGCCAGAAACATGATGGCCCCCGCTTTGCCGCCCGCCTTCGTCATGGAAAGCCCTTCCGTCCGGCTGAAGAAGGTCGGAAGCCAGCTCATCAGCGCCGTCGTGACGAAGACATTGGCCGCGAAGGCCAGGTTGTTGAAGATCAGCGATTTCGGGTGAATGAACTGATGCACGTAGTCTTTCCGGTTCATTCGGATTTTCCGCTGCGGGCCGTCCGTGGATTTGACCAGGGCGACCGTCTTGTAGTCCTTGACGAAAAAGAACAGCAGGGCGATGATCATGCCGGGGATGGCGACAATGCCGAAGGCATGCCGCCATCCGAAGCGGTCGGCGATCACACCGCCCAGCACAATGCCCAGCGCGCTTCCCAGCGGGATCGACGCGTTCCACAGCCCCAGGATCTTGGCCCGCTTTTCTTCCGGGAACAACGCGGAGATCATGGCCGTTCCGCCGGGCGCGTAACCCGCCTCCCCGATCCCGATCGCCGTTCTCGCGGCAAAGAGCTGGCCGAAGCTGCGCGTGAAGGCGCAGGTCGCTGTCGCCAGGCTCCAGAGCAGGGCCATCAGGGCGACGCTTTTCTTCCGGCTCCAGCGATCGACGAGGATCGAGACGGGCAGGCTGAAGATCAGGATCGACCAGTAGACCGCGGAAATCAACAGGCCGCATTGCGTATCCGACAGCCCCCATTCCGCCTTGATGAAGGGAAACAGGGACGATACGACGAGCCGATCGATGTAATCGAACATGTACAACAGGAACAACAGCGCGAAGATGCAATAGGTCTGGCCGCGGGAGATCGGGAGCGGGGGAGCGGGGCCGACGTTCATGTCTGTCTCCTTTGCGAAGAAAGCGAGGGGGTCAGCGTCCGGCACCGGGGTAGCGGCCGTATTTCCTGGCGGCCTCGAACAGGGCGATGCAGTTTTCCGGCCTGACGCCGGGGTGGAGGGAGTTGGAGTCCGAAAGGATGTATCCCCCGCCCCGGGCGGCATCCTCGATGGCCTGCCTCACGGCCGCCTCGACCTGGACGGGCGTCCCGGAGGGCAGCAGTTCGATGCAGTCGATATTGCCGATCAGGCAGATCCGATCCCCGCAGTGGGCCTTCACCCTTTTCAGGTCCATGCCCGCCTGCGGCTCCAGCGGATTCAGGCCGTCGTAGCCCGCCTCGAGCAGGCTGTCGAGGAGCGGCCAGAGGTTCCCATCGCTGTGGCGCATGACCTTGAGTCCCGCGGCGTGCGCCTTATCGACCAGTTCCCGATTGTAGGGTTCGACAAAGGTCCGGAATTGATCGGGGGCGATGAGCGGGAACTGCTTGTCGGCGATGTCGTCCTCGACAATCAGGACATCCACGCCGGCATCCGTCAACAGGTCCAGCATCTCAAGGTTGAAGTCCGTCACCATCCGGGCGAGGGCATGAACGAAGGACGGGCAATCGAACATCTGGATCATCAGGTTTTCCATGCCCGCCAGCCGCCAGCTCCGGACAAAGGCGCCCCGCATCATCCAGAAAAGGGCCTTTTGCCCCTTGAACCGATCCCGGGCCAGGTCGTGCATCAGCAGGTGCTCCCGCCGGGGCCGGGGAGGACGGTAGCGGCTCAGATCGTCCGGGGTCTTGAGCGGATGCCCCGAGGCGACGGGCAGGCCGTAAGGGCTCCGCTCGTACAGGACGCCCCAGTCGTCCTGGACATGACGCCCATCCAGGATCGTTTCGTGGCCGATCTCGAAGGCGGTGAAGCCGTCGATCTCGAACGCCTCGTGGATCAGGAAGAGGGTGTCGAGCAGGGCGACCGTTTCGGACGCGTCCATCTCGTAGAGGGTCTTGACTTCCGGAAGCCCCTCCCGCAGATGCCGGCCGATCCCGATGATGGGCGCCTCGTTGATGGCATGGATGTAGAGGGGAACGCGATCCGGTTCCCGGAGGGACAGGGCCGTCAGGATTCGCTCTTTTCCGGTCATGTCGATCTCCGGTCCGGGTCTATGTCAGCAGCGCCAGGGCATTTTCGGCCGCCGCCGCGGCGTCCGGCCCGTAGCCGTCCGCACCGATCTGGTCGGCAAACGCCTGGGTCACGGGCCCGCCACCGACCATGATCTTGACCGTGTCCCTCAGGCCCGCCCTGCAAATGGCCTCGATCGTTTCCTTCATGAAGGGAAGCGTGATGGAGAGCAGGGCGGACATGCCGAGAATGTTCGCCTCGTGATCCCTCAGGGCCTGGACGAACCGCTCCGACGAAACGTTGACGCCCAGGTCGATCACCTCAAAGCCCTTCCCCTGAAGCATCATCGCGACGAGATTCTTTCCGATATCGTGATGATCGCCCTGGACGGTGCCGATGATGAAGGTCCCCGCCGGTTTGGCGCCGGTCCGGATCAGATGGGGCCTCAGGATCTCCAGGCCGGCGTGCATGGCCCGCGCGGCGATCAGGACATGGGGGATATAGATGTCCCCACTCTTGAATCTTGCCCCCACGACGTCCATCCCGGCAAACAGCCCCTCCTTGAGGATCCCTTCGGGGGACACGTTTTCCTGAAGGGCCCGGGCCGTGAGAACTTCAACCCGGGAGCGGTCTCCCTCCTCGAGGGCTTGGGCGAGATCGGACAATACCGGCATGCAGGGTTCCTCCGGGGGGCGAGGGTCGGGACAGGTCCTCTGCCCCAGGAACGTTTCACCAGTAAAGAACCCTGCGTCCGATGTCAACAAGAATCTCCGCCGGACAAGCCGACGCCGGCGTTCGCCTCCGGAGCCGTCTCTTGCCCGCCCGTCACGACCGCAACCCCGCCGAACCTTCAGGGTCTCCCGCAGGACATCATGAAAAAGGCCGGACACGATTCGATCCCGCCCCGTGTCCGGCCGACGCGTCTCAGACCCGCGCTGCGATCACGCTCCTCCGGAGAGCAACCGGCGCGGGTTGTCCACCAGCATCGTTTCGATCTGGCCGGCGCTGACCCCGGCCTTTTCCAGAACCGGCAGGACATCGTCGAACAGATGGGTCGGCTTCCAGTTGGGCATCACCATGGAGACGATGTCGGCCACGCCCGGCCGGCCCAGCCAATGGTTGACCCAGTCCTGCGACAACAGGATCTGCGGGGCGTACCCCAGGCCGATGAGACCGATCAGGCAGGCCTCGCGCCGGGAATCGGGCGGCGTGCCGACCAGCCCCTCGATCCCCAGCCGGTCGAACCCGACGAACACCCCCGTTTCGAGGACGCGCATCAGGTAGTCGATGTCCGTGCTGCCGCAGATGTGACCGATCAGGACGCGTCCGGGATCGGCCCCCTCCGCCAGGAGGAGCTCCGCCTGCTCCGGCCCCTGCGTGCCCTCCTCGGTGTGCGTGAGGATGGGGATCCCCTCCTCACGCGAGACCCGGGCCGCCGCCTTGAAGAACATCCGCTCGTAGTCCGTGATCTCCCCCTTGCTCGACGCCAGCTTCAGGACGCCGGGACGGATGCCGGTCGTGCCGATGCCCTCCGCGACCTCCTTCTTGAACATCTCGTAGATCTGCTGGACGCCGTCGCCGAACTTGCTCCGCAGCTTGAAGTAGGGCGTCGCCCCCTCGGCCTCGGAGTAGTAGCCCGACGCACAGACGATGTTCAGGCCGGTCTTTTCGGAAATCTCCTTCAATAACGACGGGTTGCGTCCCGTCTCGTTAGGGGTCGCGTCCACGACGGTCTGGACACCGTGCGCCTGGACCTTCGCGGCCATCTCGAGCCCCGCCCGGACGCAGGCCTCGCGGTCGAAGGGGCCGAGGGTCAGGTCCCCCTCCCACCCCGGGTAGCCGAAAACGAAGTGCTCGTGGATCAGGGTCTTGCCCAGACGGTCGGCTGCGACCGGGCCCGTGACCGTGTTCAGGATCTTCATGGTTTCCCTCCTTATGACGGGCTCAAAGGGTTTTCAGCTCTTTTTTCATGAGTTTCCCGCCCGGATTCTTGGGGAGCATCTGATTCGTGAACACGACGTAATCCGGGACCTTGTACGCGGCGATCCGCTCCCTGCAGAAGGCCTTGATCTCCTCCTCGGTCAGCGTTTGCCCGGGGATGGGAAAGATGACCGCCTTGATCTTTTCCCCCAGCACGGTATCCGCGACGCCGACGACGCCGACCTCCAGAACCTTGGCGTGCTGGCTGATCAGGTTCTCCAGCTCCACGCAGTAGACGTTCTCTCCCCCCCGGCAGATCATGTCCTTCGCGCGGTCGACGAGGAAGGTGTACCCGTCATCGTCCATGTACCCGAGATCGCCGGTCTTGAACCAGCGGCGGCCGTCCGGGTCGACGACAAAGCTCTGCGCCGTCTCCTCGGGAAGGTTCCAGTACCCCGGACTGATCCCGGGGCTCGCGGCCAGGATCTCGCCCGTCTGCCCGCGCGGCACGTCCCTCAGGTGGTCGTCCACGATCCGGAGCAGGCTGTTGCCCAGCGTTCCCCCGACGCTCCCCGCCTTTTGCATGAGGATGTCCCAGTCCCCGGCCATGAACATCAGCCAGCCGAGGGAGGCGCCCTCGGTGAACCCGTATCCGTTCCCCACGCGCGCGTCCGGAAACTCCTTGAACAGTTCCCGGAACATCTCGGGGGGCATCGGCGAGCCGCCCTGCAGGATGTACTTCAGCCGGTTGGCCTTCACCAGCTCGGGATAGCGCGGCTGCATCTTGAGGATCCAGTACATCGCCGTCACGATGACCATGAAGTTGATCTCTTCGTCGATGATCAGGTCCAGCGCCTCCTGGGGCTTGAAGGTCGTCATGACGACGGCGGCGGCGCCGAGCAGGGTGAAGTTGATCAGGGTGTGAAGGGTGGTGACGTGAAAGAACGGGGTCACGATCAGCTGGCGCCAGTCCTCGGGCCGGGCGTGATAGATGCCTTCCGCGCAACTGATGCCGTTCATGGCGTTGTTGACGATCGCCCGGTGGGTCGTGATCGTCCCCTTGGGGCGTCCGGTCGTCCCGGACGTGTAGATCAGGCTGCAGATGTCCCGCTCGCTGACGTCGACCCGGATCTCCCGGGGGGCCTTCGTCTCCATGAGGGTGGAAAACGGTTTCGCCTGATCGAGGGGCGCCGGGCCGGTCACGAAGACCTGCTTCATGCCGGCGGCGGCGCCCAAGACCGGCTTCATGCCGTCCCAGAGGGCGGCCTCGATCACCCCGGCCACGCACCCCGCATCCTCCAGCTGGCGCCCGGCCTCCTCCGGCGCCAGCCGCGCGTTGATGATGACGGAGATCGCGCCGATCTGGGACAGGGCCAGATAGCTTACGAAGGCCTCCGGCACGTTGGTCATCATGAGGGCGACCCGGTCTCCCTTCCGGATGCCGTATTCCTCGTAGAGCCCATAGGCGACGTTGTTGACCACGGCGTCGAAGGCGTTGAAGGACCAGCGGATGCCGTGATCGGGGAAAACCCACATGTCCTTGTCGCCGAAACGGGCCACCCCGGCCTTCAGGATCTCGGTCAGCGTGCCGTAGCGGCACGCCCAGGCCGTCTGAAGCTCCCCGCTGTAGTTCACGTCGATCACACCCGTTTTCGGCCACGCGAGCGGCGGCTTGACCGGGCCCGGTCTCCCCTGTTCAGACATGGTTTACCTCCTTTGCGTTCGAGATGACAAAGTGCGTAAACGACCCGGAACCCCGTGCATGCGGTCTCCCGGATCCCCCGTCTGACGACGACCTCCGTTGTCCTGTATTTTCCCCGCGACGGCCGTTGCCCGGCTCCCGCCCCGGAGATCGGGGCCCGCGCGGTCCTTGTCGGTCGGATCACCTCCCTCCGTTCACACCCGTCCCTAAAGTTTCGATTCGGCGATGATCCGCTTGGCCGTGGCCTCCAGGACCCCGTTGGCGATGATCATCAACTTGAAGCGCTCGTCCTTTGTCTGCCCGTGGTAGAACCGGTAGTAGATCTGCTGCGCGATGACGGACAGCCGGAACAGTCCGAAGACGTGATAAAAATCGATGTGTTCGATGGAAATCCCCATCTTGTCCGCATACCGCGACACGAGCTCCTTGCGGGTCATGGCGCCCTCCATCCTGTTGGTCGGGACCAGACTGACGGCATGACGGTCGGGCGGATCGTCTCGATCGATCCAGTAGGCCAGGGTGCCGCCCAGGTCCATCAGGGGATCGCCGATCGTCGCCATCTCCCAGTCCAGGATCCCCAGGACCTTCAACGGGGGATTGTCGGGCGCGAGGACGACGTTGTCGAAGCGGTAATCGTTGTGGATGACCGACACGATGCCGCTGTCCCCGGGCATGGTCTTGGCGAGCCAGTCCATGACGTCCTCGTAGACCGGTGCATCGGGGGTGCGGGCCTGACGGTAGCGCTCGCTCCAGCCCTCCACCTGCCGCTTCACGTACCCCGCCGGCTTTCCGAAATTCTCCAGGCCGGCCCGGACGTAATCCACCTTGTGGAGCGCCACATGCACGTCGAGCACGTTCTCGCACAGCTGCCAGGTCTGTTCGGGGGTGTAGGTGAGCCCCGGCGGCAGGTCGCGGCGGAGGAGGACCCCCTTGAGCCGTTCCATGACGAAGAAGGGGCAGCCGATCACGGATTCGTCTTCCGTGTAGAGGATCGGGGCCGGACAGTAGGGGAAGACGGGCTTCAGGGCCTTCAATATCCGATATTCTCGGCCCATGTCGTGGGCGCTCTTGGCCTTCCGGCCGAAGGGCGGACGCCGGAAGACGAATTCCCGCTCGCCGACCCTGACGAGGTAGGTCAGGTTCGAATAGCCCCCGGGAAACTGCGCGACCGTGAGTTCCCCCTGCAGACCCGGGAGGGCGTCCTTGAGAAAGGCCTCCACCTTCTTGACGTCGAACTCTTCTCCTTCGCGAATCGGTTTGGTCTTGTCGAGATAATCCATCCTGCGCCTCCGTCGTTGATGTCGTTTCCAGATCCCCGAAAATCCGATTCCCCGTCACGGCTTCGGGATGAAGATCCTCCCCCGGTCCTTTCGTCCCCGTCCTGCGCGCACCGGAATCAGGGCGATAAGGCGGCTGGCGGCGGCAGGACATACGCCTCCACCAGCCCCGTGACGAAGCGGGCATATTCTTCGATGGTGACCTTCCGGCGCTGATGCTTCCAGGGCTTGAGGTACCAGTCCTGCAGCAGGGCCTTGATCGCGGCCGCCGTGAGTTCCACATTCAGGGGGCGGAAGCGCCCCGCGCGACAGCCCGCGGAGAGAATGTCGATGAAGAGCTTCTCCGTGAACAGCTCCATCTGGATGGATTTTTTCTGTTCCTCCTTGGACAGGTTCTTCGTCTCCATGTAGGAGAAATAGAACCAGGCCCGCATCGCCTCGCTCAGATAGAGGTGCGTCTGAATGGCCTGGCGGAGCTTCTCGTGGGGATCGGCCCCCTCCGCAATCGCCCCGGTCAGGATCCGCACGACGATCCGGTACCCCTGCGCCCGGATGATGGCGAGCAGTTCCTCCTTGCCGCTGATATAGGAGTAGAGCGCCCCCATGCTCAAGCCCGTCTCGCGACTCAAATCCCGGACGCTCATGGCCTGGAACCCCTTCTGATTGCTGATCATCAGGGTGGCGTCCAGGATCTTCACCAGGTTCCGGACGACCGTGGCCTCCTTCTTCACCCGGACCCGGTCGGGATTTTCACGGAAAAAATCCCGGCAGAGCGCCTCCATCGACAGGTTGACGAGCTCCTGGAATTCGGCGAAGGTTATCATCGTCCGCTCCCCTCTGCATCCCTGATCTGCAGCCGGTCCCGTTCGTCGGCCTCAGCGGACGTCGCGTCCGGCGTAGCCCTTCAGGATCCGCCGGGCGACGGTCGCCTTGTGAACCTCGTCGGCGCCGTCGTAGATCCGGGCGGCCCGTTCGTGCCGGAAGAAGAAGGCGAGGATGGTGTCGTCCGTCATCCCCAGTCCGCCGTGGACCTGCAGGGCCCGGTCCACCACCTTCTGGAGGACGTTGGCCACGTAGAACTTGATGAGCGCGATATCCTCCCGGGCCTCCTTGACGCCCAGGGTTTCGATCTTCCAGGCGGCGTGGAGGGTCATCAGGCGCGCGGCCTGGATCTCGGCGGCGCACTCGGCGATCCAGGACTGGATGATCTGCTTGGAGGCCAGGGTCTTGTTGTCGTACGAGATGACGCGCCTGGACGCCCGGGCGCACATCAGATCGAAGGCGCGGTGGCAGATCCCGAGCCAGCGCATGCAGTGGTGGATCCGGCCCGGCCCCAGCCGCTCCTGGGCGATGACGAACCCCCAGCCCTCGGGTCCGAGGAGGTTCTCCTGCGGCACGCGGCAGGACTGGTAGAGGATCTCCCCGTGGCTGAACAGGCTGTCGCCCGAATGGCCCATCACGGGGATGTTCCGGACCAGGTTGAAGCCCGGCGTCCCGGTCGGGACGATGATCATGCTCGCCCGCATGTGCGGCGCCGCCTCGGGGTTGGTCACGGCCATGACAATCGCGAAGGCCGCCCCGTCGGCGCCCGTCGTGTACCACTTCTGGCCGTTGATGACGTAATCCTGGCCGTCCTTGACCGCGGTCGTATCCATCATCACCGGGTTCGATCCGGCCAGTTCCACCTCGGTCATCGAAAAGCAGCTCCGAATCTTCCCCTCGATCAGCGGCCGCAGCCAGCGCTCCTTCTGCGCTTCCGTCCCGTACTTGTGGAGAATCTCGATGTTCCCCGCGTCGGGGGCGTGGCAGTTGAAGGTGTAGTGTCCGATGGGCGTCCGCCCCAGGGCCTCGGAGACGAGGGCGTGATCCATGAGGTTCAGGCCCATGCCGCCGTACTCGGGCGGATGGTTGGGGGCCCACAGCTCCATCTGCCGCACCATCTGCCTCTTGCCCTCCATGACGGGCTCCATCTGCCGGAAACTCTTCGTCAGAAACTCCGGTTCCAGGGGAATGAGTTCACCTTCGACGAATTCGTTCATCATTCCCACAACGGCCTGCATTTTCTCCGATACGTTGAAATCCATGATCCCCTCCCTGTTCGATGATGGGTGATGGGTTGTCCGACCTTACGCTTCCGCGCGGTGCGTTCCGGTCAGCGGTACGTCGTGAGCGACGCGTCCCGCTCCAGGTCTAGGTGGGCCGTCTGGTTGAAGGCGGCCAGCGAGATTCGCTCCTCGTTGTAGACGAATTTCGTGATCGAGGCGTTGACGATCTGCCAGGCGATCCGAAGGGTCTGCTCGTCGGAGATCCCCAGCGCGAGCTGCAGGGCCGCGGAAATGGGACCGCCGGAGGTAAAGATGATCACGGTCCGGCCCTTGCCGTGGGCTGCCATGATCCGTTTGAGCCCCCCCCGGACCCGGTCGCGGAAGGTCTCCCAGGTGTCCAGGCCCTCCTTCCGGTCCTCCCCGGCGATCCACTTCAGCATGATCCGCTCGAACACGCGCTGGAAGGCCTTCCGGTCCGTGTAGATCTGCTTCATGTCCTGATCGAGCGACTGGTCCTCCCGCGCCAGCTCCTGGACGTGGGACAGGATGATGGACGCCGAATTGTACTCGTTGAAGGCCTCGTCGACGGTCAGCGGCGGAAAGGCGAGGCCCTCCCGGGCATACAGATCGAGGGTCTCCCGGGCCGTGTCCTGCTGGCGGACCATCCGCCCCGCATAGGCCGCGTCGCACCGAAACCCGATCCGCTGAAGGTACTGCGCCAGCAGCCGGGACTGCAGGACGCCCCGCTCGGAGAGCTGGTCGTAGTTGTGGTTTCCGAAAGAGGCCTGACCGTGCCGGATCATGTAAATTGCACTCATGAATTCGCATCCTCTGACTTTGCTTATACTACGCCCGAAACGGCCCGTCAACCAAAAAATAGAGCGAGCGCTCGTTTTCGCGCCGCACGGGAACCTCCGAGCCCCAGCCGCTTGCCCCGCGGCACTCCCGGTCGTCATGGCAGGCCCCACCTGACGCGCATGAAGGCGTCCGAGGCCTGTAGCGCAGAACCGCACCTGCCTATCGGCCCCCGACACGCGGACATTTGATCATTGACAGCCGGCGGTGTTTCTCCTATGGTTCTGTCCGTCCCTCCGTCCCGCGGATGGCGCGAGCGGCCGACCGCCGGGGTGGATCCCGTTTTTCGCAACCGGTTCAACCCTCGTGGAGGCAGGAGAGATGGAGAACATCGAGGCCCATTTTCTTCACCGGTTCTTCTATCCGGCCAGCATCGCCCTGATCGGCGCTTCCGAAAATGTCTTTCGCCCGAGCTACCACCTCGTTTCCAATCTGCTCAAGCTGGGATACGCGGGGCCGATTTACCCCGTGCACCCCAAACAGAAGGAAATCCTGGGAATCAAGGCCTATCCGGACATTGGCCGGATCGAAGCGGTTCCCGATCTGGCCGTGATCGCCGTGTCCCAGGCCCAGACGCCGGGACTGCTCGACGACTGCATCCGCAAGGGGATCCGGCGGGTCGTCCTGGTGGCCGGGGGCTTTTCCGAGATCGGCGCCGACGGACGCAGGCTTCAGGAAGAGATGGCCGGGCGGGTCCGCGCGAGCGGGGTCCGGGCCATCGGTCCCAATGCCCTCAGCCCCATTAACCCCCGCATCGGCCTGGCCGTCAGCTTCCACGCCCTGGACCGCCTTCACGCCGGCGGGCTTTCCCTGATCTTCCAGTCCGGCCTCTACGAACCCCGGCTGCGCTGGCTGTTCCATGACGCCAACCTGCACCTGAACAAGCTCATCGACCTGGGCAACAAGATGGACCTAAACGAGGTTGACGCCCTGTCCTATCTCGTTCGCGACCCCCTCACCCGGGTCATCGGCCTCCATCTGGAAAGCATCGAGGGGGACCCTCGCCGGTTCCTCGACCTCCTCGCCGAGGCCACATCCCTGGGCAAACCGGTCGTGGTGCTGAAATCGGGTCGCACGGCCGCCGGGGCGAAGGCGGCCGCCTCGCACACGGGCGCCCTCGTCCAGGGCAACGACCGGGTGTTCGACCGCGTCCTGACGCAGGTCGGCGCGATCCGGGCCGAGTCGATCGACGAGTTCTTCGACCTCTGCCGCGCCCTGGAGCGTTTCGGCGGTCTGGCGCTCGCGGGCAACCGGGTCGTGATCGCGACAATGCCCGGCGGGGAGGCCGTGGTCATGACGGACCGGGTCGAGCAGGAGGGATTAGCCATGGCCCGGGTGTCGGCCGGGACCCTGGAACGGCTGCGTCCGGTCTTCCCGCCGTGGGACATGCCGGCGAATCCCTTCGATCTTGGGGTGACGATGCAGTTCGGCAACCCCGTCACGGTGTTCGAAACCCTCGTGGCATCGCTGGCGGCGGACCCGGGCGTGGACGCCGCGCACCTCCAGATCCCCGACCTCCTGCTGGGACTGCCCCGGGAAACCTTCGGGATGTTTTTCCCTCTGCCCGAGGCCGGCAAGCCCCTGGTGCTCTGGGTTGCGGGCATGGAGCCCGGCGACCATGAAACCCTGGCCTGGCTGGAGGACCATCGGATCCCCGTCTTCCCGTCGCCGGAGAAGGCCATCCGGGTGCTGACGGCCCTGCACCGCCTGCAGACGCGACGCCGACGCCTCCGCCCGGAAAACGCCCCGCCCTCAGGACAGGACGGTCGCCCCTCATGAACGGTCAGGCCGACCGCTACGACCCCCCGACCGTGACGGGAATCTTCCTGCAGCAGGCCCGGCGGTACGGGGAGCGGACCCTCAAGCTCTCAAAACGGAACGGATGCTGGACGCCGACGACCTGGCGGGAGGCCCTGGCGGGGCTGCGGGCTGGCGTGATGGGACTCGTCGCCCTGGGGGCCGCCAAGGGCGACCCGGTCGGGATCATGAGCCGGACCCGGGCGGAGTGGGCCGACGCGGACCTCGCCATTCTCTCCGCCGGCGGGGTCACGATCGGTCTGTATCCCACGGCCAGCCTCAAGGAAACGACCCACATCATCCGCCACAGCGGGTTGAGGCGCTGTTTCGCGGAAGACGACGCGATCCTCGAGACGCTCCTGTCCATCCGCGAGACGCTGGGGCAGCCGGAGACCCTGGTCGTGTTCGCGACCCGCCGGACGTCCCTGCCACCGGGCGTTCTGACCTGGGAGGACTTCAAGGCAGAAGGGCGGATCCTGGACGAGCGGGCGCCGGAGCGCTTCGAAGCGATTTGTCGCGCCGTGAAGCCTGAGGATCTGGCCACGATCGCCTACACCTCCGGGACGACCGGCCCACCGAAAGGGGCCATGATCACCCACGCCAACCTCTACCACACGGTCCTGAACGCCACGCGGATGCATCGCTACGAGGAGAGCGACTTCGGCCTCGCCTTCCTGCCGCTCACCCATATGCTCCAGCGGATGACCGTCTATGCCGCGATGCACCTGGGCATTGTCGGGGCCTATGCGGAAAGCATCGACCGGCTGGTGGACAACTTCCGGGAACTCAAGCCCACCGTCCAGGTCAGCGTTCCCCAGATCTTCGAGCGGATCTACAACCGCATCCAGCAGATGCTCGCCGGCGGCTCTCCCCTGAAAGCCCGGATCTTCCGCTGGGCCGTCGATGTCGGACGGCGCGCGGCGCGGGTCCGACGTGAGGGGCGGCGGCTGCCGCCCGGGCTTGCCCTCGCGCACGCCCTCGCCCACCGCCTCGTCTTCCGGAAGATCCACGCCGTCTTTGGCGGACGGGTGAAATACCTCCTCTGCGGCGGGGCGCCGATGTCCCTGTATCTGCTGGAGTTCTTCGAGGCCGTGGGCCTGCTGATCCTGGAGGGATACGGACTGACGGAAACAGTGGCCCCGGTCGCGGTCAACCGGGCGGAGCGGTACAAACTCGGCACCGTGGGGCAGCTGATTCCCGGCATGGCCGCAAAAATCGGGGACGATGGGGAGCTTCTGCTGAAGGGGAAAGGCCTGTTCCAGGGGTATTACCGGGACCCGGAGGCCACTGCGGCGGCGATCGACGGCGAGGGCTGGTTCCACACCGGAGACCTCGCGACCCTCGACGCCGAGGGGTTCATCACGATTACGGACCGGAAGAAGGACCTGATCGTCACGGCGGGCGGAAAGAACGTCGCGCCGCAGAATATCGAGGACCTCCTCCGGGCCCTGCCGCTGATCAGCCAGGCGGTTGTCCTGGGCGATCGCCGCAAATACCTGGCGGCGCTCGTTACGCTTCACGACGACGAGGTCCGGGCGCTGGCCGGGCGTGACAATTTATCCTCGCCGCCTCCGGCCCTCCTGACCGACCACCCCCGCCTCCGTCAACGGGTCGCGGACCACATCGCGGCGGTGAACGCCGGTCTGGCCCCCCACGAGCGCATCCGCCGGTTCCGGATCCTGCCCCGGGACTTCACGGAGGCGGACGGGGAACTGACCCCGACCCTGAAGATCCGCCGCCGGGAAATCTCCCGGCGCTATGAGGACGTGATCGAAGCCCTCTACGCCGATCCACCCGCCGCGCCCTGAAAAAAACGGCGCACCCGGCTGGCCCCGGTGCGCCGCGCGTCCGTTTGCGCCGCCTCCCGGACCGTCGGTTCCTACGCCCCGGGCATCCGCACGCCACGCTCGCCGACGGGGATCCCTTCGCGCTCCAGCCACTGCCCGTAAGCGTGCATCTTGGCCAGCGCCTTGACCACCTGTTCCGGCGTCAGGTAAACGACGCCCTTGAAGGGGCTTCCCTCCACATCCGTGATCGTCCGGCTCTTTTCGTCCGTCAGGAGGTACACCCCGAGGATCGGCTTGCCGTACTTCTCCATGAGCCGGACCATGCTCTCCAGGAAGAATTTTTCGTAGTCGACGACCTTCTGCAGCCGCTCCTTGATCAAGGCCTTGTTTTGAGTGGGATCCACCGCCGTCACGGATTCGGCCAGCCATTGGACCATGATTCTCCGCCCCATGACCCCCATGTGAATGTACGCGTCGCAGCCGTCCCACCGCATCATCTCCTCCATGACCCGGAGCGGGACGGTCACGTCGGCCTCGCCGACGAGGTCCACCGGGTTGGAGCGGCTCCAGTAGGGCGGGAGGATCCGGTCGATCCGGGCGATGAGGTCCGGGGACAGCGGGGCCAGTTCGAGTCCGTGCTCCACGCACAGATCCGCCGCCACAACCCCCCATCCGCCCCCCAGCGTGGCGATCCCGACGCGATTCCCCCGGGGCAGCGGCAGGGAGGAAAAGGCCGCCGAGACGTCGATCAGGTCCATCGGATGTTCGACGAGCACCACCCCCGCCTGACGGCAGGCGGCCTCGAACACCCGGTTGTTGGCCGCAAGGGCGCCGGTATGGCTCTCCGCGGCCTTGTTCCCCTCCCGGGTGCGACCCCCCTTGAGGACGATGACCGGTTTCTGACGGCTCACCTCGCGGGCCGCCGAGACAAACCGGCGGCCGTTCTTGACGCTCTCGATGTACAACAGAACGGTCCGGGTCAACCCATCCACCGCGAAGGCGTCGAGATAATCCTCGATGGTGATCATGGCCTCGTTGCCGGATCCGCTGAAGGCCCGGATACCGATGCCCTCTTTCTTCGCGAAGGCCAAAAGCTGCGTCCCCAGATTGCCCGACTGGGCAATGAAGGCCAGCGTTCCCGGAACCGGCCGGGCGTGCATGCCGGTGCAGAAAAACTTTGCGTGGGGATTGCAGATGCCCATCGTGTTCGGTCCCAGGATCAGCACCCCGGCCTCACGGGCGGCGGCGACCAGTTTCCGTTCCAGTTCCTTGCCCTCCGGTCCGGTTTCGCCGAACCCGGAGGTGACCAGAACCATGCTCTTGACGCACTTGGCCTTCAGTTCCGGCAGAAGCGCGATGACCGCCTCCGCGGGCACCGTGACGACGACCAGATCCACGGGACCCGGAATGTCTCCGAGGGAGGGGTACACCGGCCGGCCGGCGATCTGGCCGCCCTTCGGATTGACGAGATACACCGGCCCCTCGTACCCGCCCGCCAGCACCGCCACGGCCATCAGATAACCCCACTTGCTGATGGTCCCCGATGCGCCGAGAAAGGCGATGGACCGGGGATAGAACACCTTCGCCACGTCCTGGGGCGCAACCGGAGGTGAAAAGGTCTGCTCCTCGTCTTTCTCCGGCTGCAGGACGATCAGGGCATCGACCGCCGTCACCCGGCCGTCGGGCCCCACGAGCAGGGGGTTGATATCGACCTCCCGGACCTCAGGATGGTCAATGGCCAGACGGGACAGGCCCGCCAGCGTTCGGGCCAGGACGCCCAGGTCCGCCGGCTGTTCGCCCCGGAAGGCCTCCAGGAGTTTTTTTGCATGCAGTTCCGTGATCATCTGACGGGCCATCCCCTCGTCGAAGGGGGCCAGACGAAAGACGACATCGTCCAGGGCCTCGGTGAAGATGCCCCCCAGGCCGAACATCACCACCGGCCCGAACTGCGCATCCCGGAACAGGCCGGCCACGAATTCCCGCCGGCCCGCCACCTGCGGCTGGACGAGATAGCCTTCGAGGTCCGGCCCCGCGCCCTTCGCGATCTCCAGGGCCGCCCGCTCGACCGCCGCCCCGCTGCCGAGATTCAGCTTGACGAGCCCGCGCTCCGTCTTGTGGGTCAGCTTTGCGCCCAGCCCCTTGAGAACAACCGGATAACCTGCCTGCTCCGCCTTCCAAACCGCCTCCGCCGGGGTGTTGACGACCCATTCTTCGATGACGGGCGTCCCGTACGCCTTGAGGACGGTCTTGGACTCCGCCTCGGTCAGGGTCGTCCGGCCATCGGTGATAACCTGCTGGATCAATTTGTCTATTTTCTTCATGGTGCCTTCCTCTCCCGCTTACGCTGAGCGGTCCTTACCACATTTGCCTCCTGAACGCAACGTTCCCCCTCCCCGGTAAAAAGCGCGTGATTTCCAAAAGTTTTGTGTCGAGACAAAAAATCCTTGACATATATAATTTTAATATATATCCACGAAATGCAGCCCCCTTGTTCCCGTATGCCGTCCATCCGCGCAACAGGGGGGAAATCCGAACGGGGCCCTTCACGCCCCGGCACCCCGACCGTCGGGAGCGATCCATGTCCGTCCGCTACGCGATCCTGGGGCTCCTTCACTACCGGCCCATGCATGGCTACGAGATCAAGCGGCACATCGAGCGGCACTTCGGCCACATGTGGACGATCAACTACGGCCAGATCTATCCGAACCTGAAATCCCTGGAAGGCGAGGGCCTGATCACCCTCACCCATGTCAGCCCGTCCGAAAAGGGGGGGCCCAACAAGAAGCTGTACGCCGTCACGCCGGAAGGACGCGAACACTTTGCCCGCTGGCTGGAAAGCGCGGAAGACTCGCGGATGTTTCTCCGCGATCCCTTTCTCATGCGGTTTATCTTTTTCGGCTTCGGGAGCAAAAGCCAGGCGATCGCCACCCTCGACCGGCAGATCGCCCAGTACGAGGACCAGTACCGGCGACGCGAGCAGCACGTCGCGCGCTGGCAGGAGCGGGGAGCGTATGTGCGCCTCATCGCCGAACTCGGCGTGGAATTCAACGGCCTGTACGTGCAGTGGCTCAAGCGGGCCCGGCAGGAGATCCTGGACAGTCCGGACGAAGGGCGGCAGGCCGGCGAGGAGGGCTGAACAAGGGTTATAGCGTTCGCCCATGGAGGGCGGATTTTCACGAGACCTCGTGCCTAAAAGGAGGGAGCGATGTCGTCTGCGGGGATCACGCTGGTCACCGGGGCCGCCGGTTTCATGGGCAGCCATCTGGTTGAATACCTCGTCTCGCGGGGCGTGCGGGTCCGGGCGACGGCCCGGCCGCGCGAGGATCTGTCCTTCTTCGAGCGCCTGGGCGTCGAGTACGTCCCCGCCGACCTGACCCGGCCGGAAACGCTGCCCCCCCTGTTCGCCGGCGGCGTGGACCGGGTCTTCCACCTGGGCGCGATCTGCAATTTCTCCACCCCCTATGCCCGGCTCCACCCCACCAACGTCGCCGGCGTGGAGCGGTTCACGAAGCTCGCGCAGGACGCCGGCGTGAAACGCTACGTCCACGTCGGCTCGACAAGCGTGTACGGCCCTTACCGGGGCGTCCCCTTCCGCGAGGACGGACCCCGGAACCCGCAGGACGACTACGGCCGGAGTAAACGGGACGGCGAGGATGTCGTCTGGGCGCGCATCCGCGAGGGCTTCCCCGCCGTCATCACCCGGCCCTGCACCGTTTACGGTCCCCGCTGTAACGACGGCGCGGGCAAGGCGTTTTCCCGCCCCACGGCCATCGCCGCCATCCCCGGCCACGGCCGGCAGCGCCTCGCCAACATCCGGGCCGAGGACGTGGCGGCCGCCGTGGAGCACCTCTCCCACCTGGACGAGGCCATCGGGCAGGCCTACAACATCGCCGAGGACACGAACCCGACCGTGGAGGAGGCCCTGACGCTCGCCGCCGAGACGTTCGGAACGAAGCCCCCGACGCTGCACCTCCCGCTTGGGCTCCTTAAGGTCGTGGCCCGGATCGACGGCGCGCTTGCCGCACGCCGGGGGCGGATCCCCGACCTCGAGTACGACGCGGTGCGCTACCTGTACGACGATTATATCGTGGACAACACCAAGCTCAAGGCAACGGGATACCGCCTCCGCTTCCCGGACTTCCGGGCCTCGATGGCCCAACTGAAGGACGGGGGGAGGTAGACAGAACCAGCGGGGCGCCCTTCTCAAGGCGTCATCGATCATCACGAACCAGCGGACCTTGAAAAGGAGGGGAACTCATGGGACAGGTGGTCGTCATTACAGGGCTGGCGGACGGGATGGGTCGGGAGACGGCGAAGCTCCTGGCCGCGGCGGGCGACACGATCGCCGGCTTCGACATGGATGCGGCGGGGATCGCCTCGCTTCAGACGGAACTCGACGGCCTGTCTCCCTCGCCGGGGAAAACGCACCACCTCGTTCCCCTGAACATTCTGGATCGCCCGGGGATCCTCCGTTTTCGGGACGAGGTCCTGGCAAAATACACGCGCGTCGATACGGTCCTGTCCAACGTGGGCATCGGCTTCTTCGGCCCCTTCGAGGAGATCGACCTGGAGGCGGCCCGGCGGTGCCTGGAGATCAACGTCATCGGGGCCGCCGCCATCTTCCAGGCCTTTGTGCCCGCCATGCGCCGCCAGAAAGGCGGCAAGCTCATCGCGATGTCCTCGCTCGTCGGCCAGGTGCCGTTTCCCTTCGAATCCATCTATGCGGCCAGCAAGTTTGCGATCGAGGGGATGGTGATGTCCTTCCGCTACGAACTCGCCCCGTTCGGCATCCGCGTGGCCCTGATCGAACCGGCCCAGGTCTCGACGACCTTCGCCGCCAAGATCCACACGCTGCCCCCGGAGGGATCGCCCTACCGCGAGCGGGCCCGCCGCTTCATTGCCCGCGACGACGAACTGATCAAGACCGCCCCGACGCCCCTGCAGGCGGCCCGCCGGATCGTGGAGGTCATTCACCGGGACCGGCCGCCCTTCCACAACCAGGTGGACTTCATGAGCACCTTTTTCCTGTTTCTCAACCGGTTTCTGCCGGTCCGGCTGCGCGACATGATCCTGTTGAATCACATGGACATCAAAGAGGCATGACGCGCAGAACATCTCAACCCGAGTTCCCATGGCGGGACTCGCAGGCCCGAGGAGGTCAGCACGCATGAGCGACATCATGGAATACAGAATGTTCATCGACGGTCAATGGGTGGAGAGCGAATCGGGCGAAACGATGGACGTGATCAACCCGGCCAATCAGGAAGTCGTCGCCCGGGTACCCCTGGCGGGGCCCGCCGATGTGGAAAAGGCGGTCGATTCGTCCCGCAGGGCCTTCGCGTCCGGCGTCTGGGCCGGCAAAAGCAAGGGCGAACGGGCCCGCATCCTGGGCAATATGGCCAAACTGCTCTTCAAGAACGGCAGCCGGCTGGCCTACCTGGAATCGCTGACGTGCGGCGCGCCCATCCGGCAGACCAGTTTGATCGATGTCGGCAGCTGCCTCCTGTCCTTTCATACGACGGCCCAGCTGCTGGATCAACTGCCGGAGGTCGAGCACGCGCCCTACGCGCCTTCCGCGCCGCTGCACAGCTTTATGAAGCGCGAGCCCATCGGCGTCTGTCTCGGCATTTCCCCCTGGAACGTCCCCCTTTCGTCGGCCGGCGCGAAGATTGCCCCGGCGCTGGCAATGGGGAACAGCATGATCATGAAGCCCGCCAGCATCACCCCCATCACGACCCTGGAACTGGCAAAACTGGCAAAGGAGGCGGGCGTGCCGGACGGGGTGTTCAACGTCGTGACGGGCCCCGGACCGACGGTGGGCAGCGCCCTGGCGGCCCATCCGGAGGTCGGCAAGATCTCCCTGACCGGATCGACCGAGGTCGGCCGTGAAATTTACCGCCTGGCGGCGAACACGATCAAGAAGATCACCCTCGAGCTGGGGGGGAAATCGCCCCTCATCGTGCTCGACGACGCGGACCCGGAGGTGGCGATCAATACGGGCTTGTCGGCCTTCCTGTTTCACCAGGGCCAGATCTGCCTGTCGGGGACGCGGCTCTTTGTCCCGCGGAAGATGCAAGAGGCCCTCGTGTCGGGCATGATCGAAAAGATCAAATTGCTCAAGATCGGAGACCCCCTGGATCCCCTGACGGACCAGGGACCCCTCGCCTCCCAGGCCCAGTTGAACACCGTGACGCGATACGTCGAGACCGGCAAGAAGGAAGGCGCGGCGCTGGCCTGCGGCGGAAACCGCCTCTCCGGACCGGAATACGACCGGGGCTTCTTCTTCGAGCCCACCATTTTCATGAACTGCAACAACCGGATGACGCAGGTGAGAGAGGAAATCTTCGGCCCCGTCCAGTGCGTCATCCCCTATGACGACGAAGAGGAGGCCTTGGCCATGGCCAACGACACCATCTACGGGCTGGCCGGAGGCATCGTCAGCACCAACGTGGCCCGCGCCCAGAGGCTGGCGACCCGGATCCGCACCGGAACGGTCTTCATCAACATCTATCACCTGACGCGGGCGGACGCCCCCTTCGGCGGATACAAGCAGAGCGGCATCGGCACGGAGAAGGCGTTCGAGTCGCTCCGCGAGTACAGCTATGTCAAGCACATCTGCCAGGACATGACCGCCAGCGCCAAAGACAAGTTCTGGAACTACCTTTTGGGAATCAAATACGCATAACGGCCTAAGGAGGGTTCTGACATGAGCATGACGCAATACGTGGCCTGGGAACACCGCGGCGTTCTGGATATCGGCTTCGGCAGCATCACCCAGATCGGCGCCCACTTCAAGGCGATGGGCGCCCGACGGATCGGGATCATCACGGACCCGGGCCTGGTCAAGGCCGGCGTGGTGGACATGGTCAAAGACGTGATCGAGGTGCAGGGGGCGCCGGTCGTGGCCGGCATCTTCGACCGGATCGAGCAGGACGCAAAATCGCTGATCGTCAACGAGTGTCTTCGCTGGTGCGGCGAAAACGGCGTCGAAGGCCTTCTGGCCGTGGGAGGAGGCAGCGTGCTGGATGCGGTCAAGGGCGTCAAGATCATGATCGGCTACGGGGTCCGGGAGATCGCGGAACTCATGCGGGCGACCGCCGGACTTCACGGAGGCCTGGTCATCCAGCCCCTCACGTTTCCGCATATCGCCGTGCCCACGACCGCCGGCACCGGGGCGGAGTCTTCGCCGGGGGCGGTGATCATGGTCGAAGAGGACGGCCTGAAGGGCAACATCATCCATCCCCACCTCGGGGCGCAGGTGTGCGTTCTGGATCCCCAGGTCACGCTGAGCCTGCCGCCGCATCTGACCGCGGAAACCGGCTGTGACGCCCTGTCCCATTGCATCGAAGCCCTCTTTGCCCGGAACGCCAATTCCCTGTCCGACGCCTTTGCCATCCATGCCATCAAGCTGATCAAAAAGTATCTGCCCATCGCGTATCAGGACGGCCGGAATGTGGAAGCCCGCATGCAGATGCTGATCGCCAGCAACATGGGCATGCAGGCCTATTCCAAGGCCAACGGGTCCGCGCCCATTCATAACTTCGCCCATGCCATCGGACCCAAGCTGGACATCTCCCACGGACTGGCCAATGCCGTTCTGATGTCCCATGTCATGAGCGTCCTGTTCCCGCTTTACCTGCCCCGCATCCGGGAATTCGCGGAGGCCTTCGGGGTCGAGACCGCGGGCTTGAGTCCGGAACAGATCTACGGGGCCGCCGTCGCCGCGCTGGAGGCGTTCAAGAAACAGCTCGGCATCCCGCCCGTTTTCCCGCAGAAGCTCACGCCGGAGGACAAGGAGGATTTGCGGTTCCGGGTCAAAACCGACATCGCCGGTTTTCGGTTCCCGCTGCCCGTCGAGGCCGTGGATTTCATTCTGGCGCTGTCCTTCAGCACATGATGGCCGGCCGGCGCGGCCGGACCGTTGCTTTGACGAAAGGATCAACGATGGCCTTCAATCCCCTCCCGCCGAAAGCGGAAAAAGACCGCGCGTGCATCAACGTGCGTCTTCCCATGAACGTTGCGGATCCGGCGGACCCTTCCGGGGCACGCCCGGGAGGCCGGAGACGGCAGAACATTTCACGTTGATCAAACGACCCGGAGGTCATGGAATGGCGGAAAAGTTTATCAGTGAACGAAATCTGAAGTTCCTGCTCAACGAGGTCTTCGACACCCCCGCGCTCGTCCGGCATCCGTATTATGCGGAGCATTCTCCGGAAACGCTCGACATGGTTCTGGAGACGGCCCTCAGGATGGCCCGGGACACCCTGAAGCCCTGCTTCACCGAGATGGACCGGAACCCGCCCGTGTTCGCCGACGGGAAGGTCCACGTCCATCCGATGGTGCGGCAGATCCTCAGGCAGTTCGGAGAGGGAGGCTGGATTTCCGCGATGGCCTCCACCGAACACGGGGGGCAGCAGCTGCCCATGATCATCGTCATGGCCACCCATTTCATCTTCGGCGCCGCCAACTACTCGGGAAGCATCTATCCGAGCGCCTGTACCGGGGCCGCCCACCTGATCACCTCTTTCGGCACGCCGGCGCAGATCGCAACCTATGTCCCCCGGCTGTACGCCGGCGAATGGCAGGGCACGATGGCCCTCACCGAACCCCAGGCGGGCAGTTCTCTCGCCGACATCACGACGACGGCGGAGCCCACCGCGGAGGGGGATTACCGGATCAAGGGGCAGAAGATCTTCATCTCCGCCTCGGAGCACGACGGCGCGGACAACATCGTCAATCTCATGCTTGCCAAGATCAAGGGCGCCCCGGCGGGTGTCAAGGGCATTTCACTGTTCATCGTTCCGAACAAGCGCCTCGACGGCGCGGGGAATCTCGTCCCGAACGACGTCACCGTCACGGCCACGTACCACAAGCTCGGGTACCGGGGAACCCCCATCAACCAGTTGAGCCTCGGGGACAGCGACGACTGCCGCGGCGAGCTGGTGGGCCTCCCCCACAAGGGATTGTCCTACATGTTCCAGATGATGAACGAGGCCCGGCTCCACGTGGGCATCGGCGCCACCGCGATCGCGTCGGCCGCGTATTACGCCGCCCTCGAGTATGCGAAGGCGAGGCCGCAGGGGAGACGGCTGACCGACCGGAATCCCCTGTCCCCCCAGATCCCAATCATCGAACACGCGGACGTGAAGCGGATGCTCCTCTTCCAGCGGGCCATCGTCGAGGGATCGCTCGCCCTGCTGTTGCAGTGCAGCCAGTACGCCGATTTAAGCCTGGTCGCCCCGGACGGAGAGAAGGAGCGCGCAGCGCTGCTCCTGGACCTGCTGACGCCGGTGGCCAAAACCTATCCCGCGGAAATGGGAATCCTCTCCACGAGCCAGGGATTGCAATGCCTGGGCGGATACGGGTATTGTGAGGAGTTCCCCCTTGAACAGCACTTCCGCGACGCGCGGATCCATCCGATCCACGAAGGCACGACCGCGATTCACGGGCTCCTGCTTCTCGCCCGGAACGTCACGATGAAAAACGGCCGGGCCTTCACCCTGTTTCTGGAGGAGGTCGGAGGAGTCATCGCCGCAACCGAAACGGACGAGGGCCTCAAATCCTACGGCCGGCAACTGGCCGAGGCCCTCGAACGGCTCAAGGACGTGACGACTCATCTCCTGGGTCTGGCGATGCAGGGGTCGATCGATCTTTTCCTGGCGGACGCCACGCTTTACATCGAGTGCTTCGGCATCGTCGCCGTGGCCTGGCAATGGCTCGTGCAGGCGCAGGTAGCGCGGACGGCCCTGGCGAAGGGACCGGACGCGGAAGAGGCCAGCTTCTATCAGGGAAAGATGTACGCCTTCCGGTATTTCTTCGGCTACGAGCTCCCTAAGATCGCGGGGCTGGCAACCCGGCTGCTCAACAGCGACGGCCTGACTGTCGAGATGAAGGAAGAGTTCTTTAACGATTGAGGAGGCTCCCATGTCCCGACCGACCCCCCCCGTGTATGAGGTCCCGAAGACGCGCATCGGACGCCTGCGGGAACGGATCATCCACGCCCCGCAGGAGGTCTGCATCGAGCGGGCGCGTTACTTGACGGAGGCGATGTCCCGCCACTGGGACCGTCCTCCCCTGACCCGGATGAGCCTCGCCCTGGAACACATCCTCGCGAACATCTCGGTCGTCATCCGGGACGACGAGCTCATCGTCGGCGCCCGGACGAGCAAACTCAAGGGCGCGCCCCTCTTCCCGGAAAACAAGAGCCGCTGGATCGCCGGCGACCTGGACAACTTCGACCGGCGCGTCCTCCAGCGGGCCCTCATCACGGAGGCCGAAAAGCGGGAACTCGAGACGGCCATCCTCCCCTTCTGGGAGGGCCGAACCGTGGAGGACCTCTTTGAGGCCCGCCTCCCCGACGACATCGCCGCCGACATGGACAAGTACATCTTCACGATGATGCTGGAGATCACGTACGGCATCGGCCACTTCACGATGAACCACCCCCGGATCCTCCGTGAGGGCCTGGCGGGGACGATCGCCGACGCCCGCGCGCGCTGCGAGGCCCTGGCGCCGGCCGAACGGGCCGGAGAAAAGGGTCTTTTCTACGACGCCGTCATCCGGTCGCTCCGGGCGGCCGTTGCCTTCGCCAACCGCTACGCGGCCCTGGCGCGGGCCCTGGCGGTGGAGGCCGCCTCGCCGGCGCGCCGGGCGGAGCTCCTGGACATCGCCGATATTTGCGAACGCGTCCCTGAACACCCCGCGCGGACGTTCGCCGAAGCGGTCCAGTGCGTCTATTTCATCCACCTGATCTCCCAGATCGAATCCGGCGGCAACTCCATCTCCCTCGGACGGATCGATCAGATCCTCTATCCCTACTATGCGGCGGACCTCGCGGACGGACGGGTCACGCCGGAGGCGGCCCGAGAACGGCTCGCGTTTCTGTTCATCAAGACCAACGAGATCTGGAACGTCCTGGAGGAGGCCTTCATCCCCGGCGGCGAGGGGACCGAGGGCAAGACGACCCAGAACGTCACCGTCGGCGGGATGGACGCCCGGGGCGAGGACGCGACGAACGCCTTGAGCGAGATCGGCCTCGACGCCTTTGCGGACATCCGGACCGTCCAGCCCAACTTCGGCGTCCGCCTGTGTAGCCAGACCCCGCTCGCGTTCATCCAGAAAGCGGTCGGGTACGCCAAGGACGCCGTTCCACTCCACCTGTTCAACGACGAGGCCATCGTGCCGGCCCTCGTCCGGGCGGGGCACACGCTGGAGGACGCCCGCGACTACGGCGTCGTGGGGTGCCTCGAGCCCAACGCCCAGGGAAAGGCCTTCTGCTCCACCTTCGCCGTCCAGTTCAACGGAATCAAGTGCCTGGAGTTCGCGCTCACGAACGGCACGGACAACATCTTCGGCTACGCCTCGGGCATCGAGACGGGCGACCCGGCGACCTTCACGACCTTCGACGAGGTCTGGCGGGCCTACGACCGGCAGATGAGCCACTTCATCGGCCAGATGACCCGCGGCATGGCCGTCCTCGACGAGGCCATCGCCGAGCGGGTGCCCTCGCCCTTCGCCTCGGCCATGATCGACGGCCCGCTGGACAAGGGACTCGACCTGACCCGGGGCGGGGCGGTTTACAATGCCACCGGCGTCCAGCTCATGGGATTCGCCAACGTGGCCGACAGCCTCCGCGCCCTGGAGAAGGCCGTCTTCACGGACCGGGTCTGCACGCTGGCGGAACTCGTCGGGTGGCTGGCGGACGACTGGATGGATGCCGAAGACAGGCGCCTGTACTTTCTCGACAAGATCCCGAAATACGGCAACGATGACGACGACGCGGACGCGATGGCCGCCCGGGTCATGTCGCACTTCTGCCAGACCGTGTCCGCCCGGAAGAACTTCCGGGGCGGGTCCTTCTGGCCCGGGATCTTTTCCGTGGGCTTCCATCTGGCGTTCGGCTCCTTCACGGGTGCGACGCCGGACGGCCGCAGCGCCGGCGACATCCTCGGCAACGGCGTCACGCCGGCGAACGGCCGGGCGCTCAACGGCCCGACGGCGGTCTTCAACTCCGTGACGAAGCTCCCGCTCGCGGAGGCGACGAACGGCGTCAACCTGAACATGCGCTTTTCGGGCAAGCGCCTCAAGCCGGAGATCCTCCTCGCCCTGATCCAGGGGTATTTCCGGCGGGGCGGGATGCAGGTCCAGTTCAACATGATCGATTCCGACGTTCTGAAGGACGCCCAGGCCCATCCCGACCAGTACCGGGACCTCGTCGTCCGGATCAGCGGCTATTCCGTGACCTTCGTGGATCTGAGCGACACGGCCCAGGACGAGATCATCAACCGGATGGCGTTCGCACTGTAGGAGACGAGACACAGGCGCTGGGGACCCGGCGGCGGGCAAGCGGCTGGGGACAACCGGAGGCGACGGGTCCCTGCCCGCAAAAAACCCGCAGCCGTCCAGCGAAGAGGCTCGGGGGTGTATGCGGCGTCCGGCCCGGGACCGGATGCCAAACGTCCAATAAAGGGGGGGGCAGCATGACATCGGAGCGGAAGATTTTCTACGGGTGGTGGATCGTCGTCGGCGCCTTTTTTCTGAATTTCGCCGGCATCGGCATCGTCATGAACACCATGGGCGTCTTCATCAAGCCCGTCACGGAATCCCTCGGGTTCACCCGGGGCGGCTTCACGCTGTACTTCACGATCGCCGCGCTCTCCATGATGGTCATGGCGCCGGTCATGGGAAAGCTCCTGGAGCGTTACAACATCCGCCTCATCATGACGGTCTGCACCGCGATGATGGCCGTAAGCTTCGCCCTGTTCTCCCAGTGCCGGACGCTGACGCAGTTCTACATCGTCGCGGTCTTCCTCGGGATCGGGAGCGCCGGGTCGCACATCATCCCCGTCTCGATGATGATCACGAACTGGTTCATCGACAAGCGGGGGCTGGCCATGGGGATCGTCTTCGCCGCGACGGGCGTCGGCGGCATGATCTTCAACCCCCTGGCAAACTGGATCATCCTGAATTACAGCTGGCAGGCCGCCTTCCTGACCTTCGGTCTGGCGATCGGCCTCGCCTCCGTCCCGACGGCCCTCTTCATCGTGCGCGCCAGACCGGCCGACAAGGGTCTGCTTCCCTACGGGGGGGAGGCGGCGCTCGCCCGTCAGTCCGCCACCGAACAGGGGGGCCTGACGGCGACCGAGGCGTTCCGCACGGGCGCCTTCTGGCTGCTCGCCCTGATCATCCTGCTCATCGCCATCGCCAACATGGGGGTCCTGCACCACATCGTGCCCTACCTGACCGACCTGGGCTTTTCCTCCACGACCGCGACGACGCTCATGTCCCTGCACATGGCCATGCTCATCTTCGGCAAGGTCCTGGCGGGCAGCCTCGCCGACCGCCTGGGCCTGCTCAAAAGCTACCTCCTGCTGATGGTCGGCCTGATGGTCTCCATCACGCTCCTCTACGGGTCGCACTGGATGTGGGTGGCGGTCGTCTTCAACATCCTGTTCGGCTTCTCGATCGCCGTCCGGACGGTCCTGCCACCGCTCATGACCGCCCGGGTCCTGGGCCAGAAGCACTTCGCCGTCATCTACGGGTTCCTGAACATCTTCACGACCCTGGGCACGGCCGTGGGCGTGCCCCTGTCCGGCTTCATCTACGATGCGACGAAAAGCTATTCCCTGGCGTTTGCCCTGTACATCGGGCTCTGCCTGATCACCACGGCGGCGGGCTTCGCCGTCCTGACCCGGAGCGGCAAGAGGTGACCGGCCACAACCCGGCGGAAGGGTCAAGACCGGCGGGGCAGACCGGAGACAGGAACGCCAGCGGAAGGCTGCGGTCATTTTTCGGTTCCACATCACACATCGACAGGGGTTGAAGGCATGAGCAAGGTCATGACGATGAAAGAGGCGATCGCCGCCCACGTGGCGGACGGCGATTTCGTCTATATCGGCGGCTACGTCTGCCGGACGCCGTTCGCGGCGGTCCACGAGATCATCCGCCAGCGGAAGAAGGACCTGACGATTACGCGCGGCAACGCCGCCGACGACTTCGACATGATGATCGGGGCGGGGGTGGTCAAACGTTTCTATTCCACCTTCATTTCGCTCGGGCTGTACGGCCTGGCCCGCTGCTACCGGCGCTCCCTGGAAAAGGGCATCCCGCACAAGATCGAGGTCGAGGAATACACGAACCTGTCGCTTCCGATGATGCTCATGGCCGGGGCGATGGGCATGCCCTTCATCCCCGTCAAGGACATGGTGGGGACGGACCTGCTCAACATCAAGGGGTTTCTCGGGGACGGCAAGTACAAGCTGATCGACTCCCCATTCGACGGCGCGACCGTCCTCCTCGCCCCCGCCCTGCACCCCGACGTTGGGATCATCCACGTCCAGCAGGCGGACGAGGACGGCAACGCCCAGATCTGGGGCATCGGCGGGGACTGCAAATGGGGAGCCAACGCCGCGAAGAAGGTCATCGTCTCCTGTGAGCGGATCGTCAGCCGGGAGGTCATCGGCAAGGACCCGTCCCGGACGATCGTGCCGGACTTCAAGGTGGCCGCCGTCGTGGAGGAGCCGTTCGCCTCGCACCCGGGCTACACGCCCGGCTTCTACGACATCGATTTCGGTTTCGGCTACCTCTACCAGCAGGCCTCGAACACCGTGGAGGGGTTCGAGGCGTTCCTGAAGGAGTGGGTGTACGATCTCCCCGACCGGGCCGCCTATCTCCAGCACTACATCGATCGGTTCGGCTACGCCCGCCTCCGAAGCCTGCAGGCGAAATTCGACTACGGCTACCCGGTGAGCTATGAATACTAAGAAGGAGTGTCCCATGACCACCCATCCCAACGACTACATCAAACCGGAATTGATGGCCTGCTGCGGGGCGCGGGAGATCGCCGACGGCGACGTGGTGGTCGTCGGGACGGGATTCCCCACCATGTCGGCCAACATCGCCAAGCACACCCACGCCCCGCGGGCGGTCATGATGCAGGAATCCGGGGTCTATGACGCCCGCCCCCGTCGGCCGGCCCTGTCCGTCGGCGACGCCTGCCTGAACCCCGGCGCCGCCATGATCGGGGGGCTCACGGACGTCATGGGCATGTTCCTCCAGGGCGGCTGGGTGGACGTGGGCTTTCTCTCCGGCTCCCAGGTGGACCGCTACGGGAACCTGAACACGACCTGCATCGGCCCCTACGACCGGCCCAAAAACCGTCTGCCGGGAAGCGGCGGGGCCAATCCCATCGGGGCCCTGGCCAAACGCTGCCTCATCATCGTCCAGCACGACCCGAAAAGGCTGCCGGACCGGGTGGACTTCATCACGACGCCGGGGTATATCGACGGCCCCGGCGCCCGGGAAAAATGGGGGCTGCCGCGCGGGACCGGACCCCACGTCATCATCACGAACAAGGCGGTGCTGCGCTTCGATCCGGACACGAAAGAGGCCTATCTCGCGAGCTATCACCCCGGCAGCACCATCGACGACATCCGCGCCGCCACAGGCTGGGACCTGAAGGTCGCCGACGACGTCCACGAGACGGAGCCGCCCCGGGCGGAGGAGCTGAAGACCATCCGGGAGGTTCTCGACCCGAACCGGATGATCCGGATCTACGAAGGCAAGGGGTATGTCTAAATAAAGGAGGAACATCATGGACCACACGCAAAAACTGGCGGCGTTTCTGGCGAAGCTCTCCCTGGCGGGGCTGCCCCCGGAGGTCGTCCACAAAGCCAAGCTCTGTCTCTTGGACTACATCGCCAACGTTTACGGATCGCTGGAGCTGGACGCCGTCGCGGGCGCGATCGCCTACGTCCGGTCCCTGGGCGGGCCGCCCGCGGCCACGGTCCTGGGCGGCGGTTTCAAGACGGACCTGCACCACGCGGCCTTCCTGAACGGGACGACGGCGGAGGCCATCGAGGCCCAGGACGGCCTGCGCTTCGGGGGCAACCACCCCGGAACGGCCGTGATCCCCGCGGCGCTCGCCGTCGCGGAAGACCGGGGGCAGGGCGGGGCCGCGGTGATCGAGGCCATCGTCGCGGGCTATGAAGCGGCGAACCGGCCGGCCGCCGCGATGCACCCCTGGCACACGCTGAGCGGCTTTCTCCCGACGGGGACCTGCGGGACGTTCGGTGCGGCCGCGGCCGCGGCCCGTCTGACCGGGGCCGACGCCGCGGGCATGCTCAACGCCCTGGGCTGCGCCGGATACCTGGCCCCCGTCTCCATGGCGGAACAGTTGATGGGGGGATACACCGTCAAGATCGTTCAGGGCGGCCAGGCGGCGCTCGCCGGGCTCATGGCGGCCGGGCTCGCCCGGGCCGGGATCACGGGGGACCGCCAGGTGTTCGAGGGATCGGACCTGAAGGGCGGCTTCACCCAGATCACCACCAAGGTCGAGCCGAAATTTGAAAAGCTCACGGAAGGACTGGGCGAGCATTACACGATCTCCGACATCTATTTCAAGCCCTACACGGCCTGCCGCCACACGCACGGCGCCGCGCAGGCGACCCTGGACCTCCTGCGGGAGCAGCCGGTGGACCCCGCCGCCATCGAGGCGGTCGAGGTGGCCACCTACGGGATGGCCTCCGTCGCCGTCGGCAAGGGGGTCAAGGCCGGCGACACCATCGTGAACGCCCAGTTCTCCATCCCCTACGTCGTCGCCGTCTGCCTTCTGGACGGCGCGCTCGGACCGAAGCAGCTCACGGAACGGCGCATGAACGATCCCGCGCTCCTGGCCCTGGCGCAGAAGGTTACGGTCAGGATGGACGAGGAGCTGAACCGGGTCTATCCGGAGCGGACCTCGAGCCGCGTGGAGATCGCCCTCACGGGCGGCGGGCGGCGCGTCCGCCAGGTGGACATCCCCAAGGGCGACCCGCGGGACCCGATGGAGGCCGCCGATCTCGCACAGAAGGTCCGTCAGTTCGCCGGCGACCGGGACCGGGCGAACACGGAGCGGGTCATCGCGATGATCCTCGATCTCGAAACCCTCGCGGACATCCGCGCATTGACCCCCCTGATTTGAACATCGACCGCGGCGCGGTGGCGGATCGGGGGCCTTTGAGTTTCACGTCATCCACGGGCTTACGGAAAAAGAATCCCTTGTAAAGGGAGCGATCATCGAAAAAGGGGTGTCAAAGATGGATTTCAATCTGAACGAGGAACAGAAGATGCTGGTCCAGACCCTCCAGACCCTGGGGGAGCGGGAGAAGTTCAAGGAACGGGCGGCGGAGATCGACCGGACGGGGGCGTTTCCCGCCGACCTGATGGCCCGCTACGCCGGGATGGGACTCCTGGGCATGACGCTGTCGGCCGACCACGGCGGCGGCGGCCAGCCGGCGATCAACGCCATCCTCGCCATCGAGGAACTGGCCAAGTTCAGCCCCATGATCGCCGCCCCGGTTTTCGAATCGAACGTGGGGCCGGTCCGGGTGATCGACATCTTCGGGACGGAAGAGCAGAAAAAGGCCATTATCCCGGGGGTCTGCCGCGGCGAGCTCAGCGTGTCCGTCTGCATGACGGAGCCGGAGGCGGGCTCCGACCTGACCGCGCTGAAGACGAAGGCCGTCGAGGACGGCGACCATTACGTCGTCAACGGGCGGAAGGTCTTCATCACCGGCGGCGGCCACGCGAGCCACTACATGGTCTACACCCGCTTCGGCGACACCCCCGGCTACAAGGGGATCGGCGGCCTGCTCATCGAGAAGGGAACGCCCGGCTTCACCTTCGGCAAGCAGGAGGATTTCCTGGGGCTCAAGGGCATGCCCTCCTGCGAGCTCATCTTCGAGGACGTCCGGGTCCCCAGGAAAAACTGTGTCATTCAGGCCGGGGATTTCGGCAAGCTCATGCTGACCTTCGACATCGAGCGGTGCGGCAACGCCGCGATGTGCCTCGGGACGGCGGGGGGGGCGCTCCGGGAGGCCATTGCCTACGCCCAGGCGCGCCAGGCCTTCGGACGGCCGATCTGCGAATTCCAGGCGATCCAGTTCATGACCGTGGACATGGCGATGAAGCTCGACGCGGCGCGCCTGCTGGTGTACCGGGCCGCCTGCGGCGCCGGGCAGGGGCTGCCCTCCATGTACGAGGCCTCGATGGGGAAGTGCTTCGCCAACGAGATGGTCATCGACGTGACGAACGCCGCCATGCAGATCTTCGGCGGCTACGGGTACAGCAAGGAATTTCCGGTGGAGCGGATGCTCCGGGACGCCCGGGCCTGGGGGGTGGCCGGCGGCACTGTGCAGATGCTCCGGATCACCCTGGCGAGCGTCCTGTACGGCCGGCGCTTCGACCAGCGCCGGGGGAAGTAGGCGGCGGGCCGGGGGTCTTCCCGCCGACGGATCGGGAGAAGATCCCGAACGGGCGGGAAGGCCCCGGGCCCGTATGAGAGGGAACGATACGGCATCATCCTGAGGAGGGGACCATGGGCACGTATTACCGCGATGCGCAGCATCTGTACGAAATTTACGGGTATTTCATGGAGCGCGTCCTCTCGGACGACAAGATCGGCCCGAAGATGGCCAAGGCGGGGATCATCATTCGCTTCATCTACACCGACCCGGAGTCCGAAATCACCATCGATTTGAAGAACCCCCCGGTCAAACCGGGACTGGCCGGAAGTTACTACCTCGGCCCCTGCGACCTGAAGGAGGACGTCTGGTCGAAGCAGGCGGCGGACTTTTCCCACAGCTTCTGGCACGGCCTGGAGAACCCCGTCGCCGCCGTGACCCGGGGGAAGGTCAAACAGGGCGGCAAGATCACCGCGATGATGAAGCTCCTGCCCGTGGTAAAGCCCGCCTTCCAGATGTTCCCCGTCATCCTGAAGGAGATGGGCTACGAGAACCTGATCCTCAAGAAAAGCTGAAGGAGACCGCCCCCATGCCGCAGGCCCCCCCATCGCCCCCCCTCGTCCCGCAGGTGCATCCCTCCGTCTTCGTCGCGGAAGGCGCGCGCATCTACGGGGACGTCGTCATCGGAGCGGGATCGAGCGTCTGGTTCAACGCCGTCCTCCGGGGCGACGAGGCCCAGATCGTCATCGGAAGGCACACCAACATCCAGGACAACGCCGTGATCCACAGCGACCAGGGCGCGGAGACCCGGATCGGGGACGAGGTCACGATCGGCCACGGCGCCGTCATTCGCGGCTGCCGGATCGGGACGAACGTCATGGTCGGGATGAACGCCACCGTCATGTCGCACGCCGAGATCGGCGACGGGAGCGTGGTCGGGGCGAACGCCTTCGTCCCCTACCACGCGACGTTCCCGCCCCGTTCCCTGATCCTGGGCATGCCGGCGAAGCGCGTCCGGGGATTGCGCGAGGACGAGATCGGGATGAACCGCATCGCGACCGGGGTCTACACGGAGCTCGTGCAACGATACCAGGACCGAGAGATCCTCGGATATCCGGGGGGGTAAGCCTCGCGTCCCGTCCCCCGGAGCGCCCCCTGCTTCGAGGGCGCGTTCACAGGTCCCCCTGGCTTCTTGGGGCTTTTCGATCCTTACGTTTGGATATCGATGAAACCCCGGGCGATCACCCGGGCGACGTTCAGCATGTGCTGTCTCGCGGCCTCGGGCGTTCGGCCGGGGTAATTCCGAAAGGTGATCAAAACCCCGTTCAGGGCCGCAAAATAGGCATGGGACAGCGGCCGCACGGGCTCCGGCTTCTTCAATTTCCTGAACAGCGTATCGAATTGATCGAAGAAACGCCGCTCGGCCGCATTGATCTTTTCGACCTTTTCCGAGGAGAGCGAGCCGTCGAGCATGAAGTGGGTCAGCATTCTCAGGTACTGATCATTGTCGATGCAATAGGAAAGAAAGGCGTCGCTGATCTTCGCGATGTCCGGCGTTTCTCCCTCGTTGATGAGCTGTTCGATGATCCCGCCGATTTCCTCGGCGCCCCGGATGAAGGCCTCCACGAAGATCGACTGCTGATCGGGAAAATACCGATAAATGGACGCATGAGAAATGCCCGCCTCGGTGGCAATGTCCCGAATGCTCACCCTGTGAAAGGGTTTGAGGGCAAACACGCGCTCCGCGGCCTGGACAATCAGTTCCCGGCGGGCCAGTTTTCCCTGGCGCCGGGGACGGGCAGAAGATGCCGTCTCTTTCATGGGAACCCCGGTTCATGGGGAATGGCTCAACACGTTCCCCCGCCTCCTTCCGTCCGATTTCAGTCCCTCTCCTGATAACACGATTGCCGTCGCCTTGTCCATCGGGAAGGGATCCTTTCCCCACGTAACCCTACAGATCCCTGGACAAATCATATTAATCCGCACCGGGATGAAAAAGACTTGATTTCCGGTCCCGAGTTTTATAGTAACCACTGGTTACATTTTGTCGATATCGGTCTGAAAGGGAAGCCTCTCATGGAAAGCACCGTCCGGGTTGAGATCAGGAATCGCGTTTGCATACTGACCCTGAACCGCCCTGAAGTCATGAACGCCTTCAGTGAACAGATGATCGGGGATTTCCAGGACGCCCTCGACCGCATCAGCCGGGACGAGCAGGTGAACGTGGTCATCCTGCAGGGCGCCGGCGGCAACTTCTCGTCGGGGGCGGAACTCTCGCCGAGGAACGACTCCCTCGGCCACGACGAGCTTCACGAGATCATGAAGCGCCTCGGCCAATGGGTGCAGACCCTCCGGGAGTTGAGGCAACCCGTCATCGGCAAGGTGAGGGGGATGGCCGTGGGCGGAGGCGCCAACCTCGCCCTGTCCTGCGATTTCGTCTTGGCCGCCCACGAGGCCAGGTTCATCCAGCCGTTCATTCACATCGGACTGATAACGGACCTGGGGGGGACGTATTTCCTGCCCCGGCTGGTCGGGCTGGCCAAGGCCCGGGAGCTGGCCATGCTGGGGGATAAACTCAGCGCCCGGGATGCCGCCTCGATCGGTTTGATCTACAAGTCCTTGCCCGACGATAAGCTCGACGGGGCGGTCTCCGACCTGGCCGAGACGCTGGCGCAGAAATCCCCCAGCGCCATGGCCTTGATCAAGCAGGGGCTGGACAAGAGCCACGACATGCTCCTGGAGGAGGTCCTGGCCTGGGAGGCCGCCAGGCAGACGGAGCGGATACGGAGCGCCGAGCATCAGGCCGCGGTGATCCAATTCATGCAGTCCAGGAGCAAAAAATAATCCAAAATCGCTCACACATTTAGCGGAAATCACACGAGGACAGGGTTGCTTTCGCCCGCCGGGCATGGCCATGAACCTTAAAAAAGGAGGGAGTCGATGAGTGATGTGTATGCGGAAAAACCATGGTTGAAGAGCTACGACAGGAATGTACCTCCAACGCTCACGTATGAGGACAAGACGTTCGCGGAACAGTTCCGCGCGGTGGCCGATCGGTTCCCGGACAAGACGGCCCTCCATTACATGGGCAACAAGCTCACCTTTGGCGACCTGGACCGCCTGTCCAACAGGCTTGCCCGGTATTTCCTCAAAATCGGCCTCAAACCGGACGACGTCGTCGGGCTTCACATGCCGAACATCCCGGCCCATTACATCGGCATCATTGCCGTGCAGAAGGCCGGGTGCGTCTCGACGGGGCTGAGTCCGCTCCTGACCCCCCATGAAATGGAACACCATCTGACCGATTCGCGGGCCAAGGTTGTGATCACGGTCGACCTCCTGTTCGACAAGGTTGCCGAAGTGTCCGAAAAGGCCTCTTTCCCCACCGTCATTGTGGCCTCGATCTTCGATTTTCTCCTGGAGAAGATTCCCGCTGCGCCGGTCCGGCCCCTTCTCGGCAAGACCGTTCTCAATTTCATGGACGCGATTGAAGGGATGCCGGATGACCGCGTGGCCGTCAAGCGGACGATGGACGATACGATCTTCATGATGTACACCGGCGGGACGACGGGTCAGTCCAGGGGGGCGGTCCTGTCCCAGCGCAGTTACATGTACAACCGCCAGCAGCTTCTGACATGGTGTGATTTCCGGACCGACGATATCGCCCTGTCGGCCTTTCCCCTCTTCCACATCGCCGGCCTGACCTTGGGCGGTGTTTCGATGACCAACGGCATTACCCAGATCTGCGTGCCCAACCCGCGGGACACCCATTTCATGATTCAGGCCCTAAAGGACCTCAGGCCCACGTTCATGACGAATGTCCCCACGATCTATTTTGAACTCATCAAACAACCCGAATTCAAGGCCCTCGACATGAGCGGCCTGAAGTTTTGTCTAAGCGTCGCCGCCCCGTTCCCGAAAGAAAAAATCAGGGAATTGGAGAGCATCGTCGGTGAGAACAAATTAATCGAGCTCTACGGAATGACGGAATCCATGGTCACCTGCTTTAATCCCCGCTATGGGACAAAGAAACCGGCCTCCATCGGCATTCCGATGTCCGACACGGAGTTCAAGCTCATCGATCCCGAAACGGGTCGGATCGCAACCCTGGGGGAACCGGGGGAAATTTGCGTACGCGGCCCCCAGATCATGAAAGAATACTACATGAATCCGGAAGAAACCGCCCGGACCCTGCGGGACGGCTGGATCTACACGGGAGACATCGCGACCATGGACGAGGACGGGTATTTCTACATCGTGGACCGCGTGAAGGACATGGTCATCGTCTCCGGCTTCAAGGTCTTCACCCGGGAGCTGGACGATCTGCTGGCCCTGCATCCCGACGTCGAGATGGCGGCGGCGATCGGCATGCCCGATCCGGACCGTCCGGGGTCCGAGCGCGTCGCCATGGCCGTCGTGCTCAAACCCGGCGTCGAGAAAAGCGCCGCCGAGCAGGAGAAGATCCTGAACTTCCTGAAGGAAAACGTTGCGCCGTACAAGGTGCCGAAGGTGATCCGGTTCATGGACCAGCTTCCGCTGAGCGGCGTCGGCAAGATCCTCAAGCGGGAGCTCAGGACCATCATGTAGGCGGGGCCGCATTACCGTGGCCGGTCGACCCCGCATTTTCGGAAAAATTACGGCAAGGGGAGAGGAAGACGATGGGCAGCCTGATTTGCGACGAGAGAGACCAGAAATTCGTGATGTATGAGATGCTCCGGATCGAGGAGCTGTTCAGGACGGAGCGCTTCAGCGGCTATTCCCGCGACATGTGCGACATGGTCCAGGACGGGGCGAGGAAACTGGCGGAGGAGATCGTCTTCCCGGTCCTGGTTGAAGGCGACCGGGAGGGGTGCCGCATCGAAGACGGCAACGTCCGCGTTCCCAGGTGCTTTCACCGCAACTTCCGCATTTTCCGGGAAGGCGGATGGACGACCGTCAGCGTGTCCCCCGAGGCCGGCGGCCAGGGATTCCCCCTCGTCATCGGCATGATGTCCGAGGAATGGTTCATGCACAACTTCAGCCTCGTCGGCTATGCCTTCCTGACCGCCGGGGCCGCCCACCTGATCGAGGCGTACGGAACGGAGCCACAGAAGCGGAGATACATGAAGAAGATGTACGAATGCGTGTGGGGCGGCAACATGTGCCTGACGGAGCCGGGCGCCGGAACCGACCTCAGCAACATCCGGACGAAGGCCATCCGGCAGCCCGACGGGACGTTCCTCCTGGAAGGGACGAAACAGTTCATCACCGGCGGGGACCAGGACCTGACGGAAAACGTCATCAGCCCCGTGCTGGCGCGGATCGAGGGGGACCCCGCAGGAACGGAGGGCATCTCCATCTTCCTGGTTCCCAAGTACCTCGTCAACGACGACGGCTCCCTGGGGAGGCGCAACGACTACACCATCGCCGGCATCGAGCACAAGATCGGATTGAACGGGAGCGCCACCTGCCAGATGAGCTTCGGCGAGAACGGGGCGTGCTACGCCGAGCTTTTGGGGGAGGAGCGGCAGGGAATCAAGATCATGTTCCAGATGATGAACGAGGCCCGGATCTTTGTGGCGGTCGAGTCCCTGGGCAGCGCCTCCATTGCCTATCTGCATGCCCTCGCCTATGCCAGGGAGCGCTTCCAGGGGTCGGCCCTGGAGGAGATGAAAAACCCCCTGGCCCCGAGGGTGCCGATCATCCGGCATCCCGACGTCCGGAGGATGCTCCTGTGGATGAAGGCCCACGTGGAAGGGATGCGGGCCCTCTCCTATTACGCGGCCTGGTGCATCGATGTCATGGAGAGCACCGCCGACCCCGCCGTGAAAGACACGTATCGCGGCATCGTGGAAGTGCTGACCCCCGTCTGCAAGGCGTTCTGCTCGGACCTGGCCTTCCGGGTCACCGAGACGGCCATTCAGGTCTACGGCGGATACGGCTGCTGCAACGAGTATCCCGTCGAGCAGTTTCTGCGCGATGTGAAGCCGACCTCCATCTACGAGGGCGCCAACGGCATCCAGGCCCTCGACCTGGTGGGGCGGAAGCTCGCCATGAAGAAGGGCCTCTATTTCATGAAGCTCCTGGAAGAGATCCGGAAGACCGTCCAAGGGTGCTCGGGGGTGGCGGGGATCGGGGATCTTGCCGCGGACGTGCAGGAAGCCGCAGACACCCTCGCCGAAGCGGGCCTGTTCTTTGCGGGCTGCGCCGCAAGCGGGAAATTCATGATCCCTGTTTCGAACGCCTACACGTTTCTCACCCTGATGGGAAAGGTCGTCTTCGGATGGCTCCTGCTCTGGCAGGCCCGCGTGGCCGCGGAAACCCTCGAGAAGATCTGCACGCAAAAGGGAGTCGATGCGGAAGACAGGGACGCCCTCACCGCGCTTTCGGCGGAAAATCCGGAAGCCGCCTTCTATACGGGAAAAATGGCCGCTTGCCGGTACTTCATCAAACACATCCTCCCGGAAGTCGGCGCCGGAATGAAGGCCATCAAAAGCGAGGACCTCTCCATGCTGGAGATCCCTGAAGAGGCCTTTGCCGTTTAGCGGATCCATGCGGCGAACCGGACGCCGCGCGGGTCGGCCACGCACGCGGCCTCCCAAGCCTATTTGACGGAGCGGACCGGCAGGACGCGATAGTATTTGACGTTTGTCGGGGGGTCCCAGCTCTGGGCGGCCTTGATGCGGAAGGCAAAGGAACTGGCGAGGGACCCGCGCGTTTCCGCTGCCCACAGTTGGTCGCACGTCAGGTCGATCAGGGGGGTGGCATAGATCTCCCCGTAGCGGGTGCTCCCCTCGACCACGAGGCTGTAGCACTCCGCCGGCTGCGGCCGGGTCGAGTCGTACAGTTGCCCGAGCTCCTCATGCGTCGGCATCCGCCAGTCGGAAAATCCGCCCCCGCGGTAGTTCCGGCAATAGCCCTGGGCATCCTGCCAGTTGATATCGGCCCCGTTGTCCCGGGCCGCCCACATCAGGTTCGTGATCGGGTCCAGGACGGTCCCGTCGCTGTAGGCCACGAACCGGCCGTCCTGCCCCGTTTCCCGGGCGGGGGCCGCGACGGGGGGAGCCGCGCTCTCCGTGTTGGGGATGAACCGCGGAACGGCGATCCAGACCGTCACGAGCAGGGCCAAACCGCACCCCCCGAGAAGCCCCGTGTTCACGCCGCCCTCATGCCGGAGAGACTGAAGCAGCATGGGTTCATTGATGATGAAGCGCTCCGCGTCGGCGATTTTCTTCGTGACACCCGCATGATACAACGCGTTTGCGTAAATCGCAAAAGCGATCCACGATCCGGACAACACGGCGATGCCGATGGCAGGGGCGCCGACGCGCTGCAAGATCCCCGCGAGCAGGACGATTTCCATGAAAAAAAAGAACCATCCATACATTTTTCGATAAATGGCCCAGCCCCCGCCGAAAAAGAAAGCGGTCCAGTTCCAGCCGGCCTTCATCCCGGGGGGGTGTCGGTCGAATTCTTGGAATTTCTCGAGGTAGTAGTTCTCGCTCGCCCCCCCGAGAAAGGCCTTGTAGCGCGCCTCGGCCAGTTCTATCGGGTCTGCCTGAGGAACGGAGGCCGCCGGGACGGGCTGAGGGGGTGACACCGGAGGCGCTTCAACCTCCACGGCCCCTTTTTTTTGAAGATCCTCCCGGCCCTCCGGTCGGGATTCGGGCGTTTCCGGCCCTTCAAGGCCCTCCGTCGGGAGGGTCGGGCCCCGCCATGCGCCGCAATAGACGCATTTCGCGGCGCCTCTCTGTATCCACTCCTCGTCACAGAAGGGACATTTTCCCATCACCGGCCCCCACGGAAATCCCCAAACCCCGCCACTTCGCGAGACGCGTCATCCCGCGCGGCAGCCCCTACGCCGTCGGTTCCGTATCGTCGTCCCGATCCGGGAGCGGCGCGTCCGCGTCTTCCGAAACCGGGACGTCCTCCTGGCCGTTCGCCTCCTCCGCCTCCCGCTCCGCCCGCGCCAGCCCCACCAGGCGCTCCTCCGGCTCGAGCTCGATCAACTTGACCCCCTGCGTGCTGCGATGGATCACGGGGATTTCGTCCACGCGCATCCGGATGATCTTTCCGCCGTCGCTGATGAGCAGGATGTCTTCGTCGCCGACGACCTGGGAGATGCCGGAGACCGTCCCGACCTTCGGGACCGTCTTCAGGTTGATCGTCCCCTTGCCGCCCCGGCTCTGGCGCCGGTACTCCTCGATGGCCGTCCGTTTGCCGTAGCCCCGCTCGGAGACCGTCAGGAGCGTCGTCCCCTCGGCGGGGATCTCCACCCCGACGACGACGTCGTCCTCGTCCATCCGGATCCCGATGACGCCGCGCGCGGTGCGCCCCACCTCCCGGACGTCCTCCTCGTGGAAGCGGATGCCCTGGCCCTTCCGGGTCCCCAGGAAGATGTCCTGGCTGCCCGTGGTGAGCTGCACGTCGATGAGCTCGTCGCCCTCGTCGATCGTAATGGCGATGATGCCCGTGGAGCGCGGATTGGCGTAGGCCGTCAGGTCGGTCTTCTTGATGATCCCGCGCTGGGTCACCATGACGACGGACTTGCCCGCGGCGAATTCCCGGACCGGCAGGATGGCCGCCACCCGCTCGCCCGGGTTCAGATTGATCAGGTTGACGAGCGCCTTGCCCTTCGCCGCCCGTCCGGCCTGGGGGATCTGGTAGACCTTGAGCCAGTACACCCGTCCCTGGTTCGTGAAGATCAGGACGTAGTTGTGCGTGGAGGCGATGAACACCCGCTCGACGAAATCCTCTTCCTTCGTCTGCATCCCCATCTTGCCGCGTCCGCCGCGGCGCTGGCTCCGGTAGAGGCTCACGGGATTGCGCTTGATGTAGCCGCTGTGGGAGACGGTCACGACCATGTCCTCTTCGACGATCAGGTCCTCGATGCTGATGTCCTCGGAGCTGACCACGATCTCCGTGCGGCGTTCGTCCCCGTAGCGGGCCTTGAGCTCCGCGAGCTCCGTGACGATGATATCCAGGACCTTCCCCGGATCGCCGAGAATCCCCCGGAGTTCGGCGATGAGCCGGGTCAGCTCGGCGAACTCCTGTTCGATCTTCTCCCGCTCCAGCCCGGTCAGGCGCTGGAGGCGCATCTCCAGGATGGCCCGGGCCTGGGCCTCGGACAGGCCGAAGCGGGCGCACAGCGCCTCTCCGGCCGCCGGCGGGTTCGCCGCCGCCTTGATCACGGCGATGACCTCGTCGATCCGGTCGAGCGCGATCAGCAGCCCCTTCAGGATATGGGCGCGCTCCTCGGCCCGCGCCAGTTCGTAGCGGGTCCGGCGCGTCACGACCTGCCGGCGGAACTCTACGAAGCTCTCCAGCATCTCCTTCAGGTTGAAGACGCGGGGCTGGCCGTGGTCGATGGCCAGCATGATGATGCCGAAGGTCGCCTCCATCTGGGTGTGCTTGTAGAGCTGGTTCAGCACGATGGCCGACGGCTCGTCCTTCTTGAGGTCGATGACGATCCGGATGCCTTCACGGTCCGACTCGTCCCGGAGGTCGGCGATGCCCCCGATTTTCTTCTCCTTGACAAGCTCGGAGATGGCGGCGATCAGGTTGGCCTTGTTCACCTGGTAGGGCAGTTCCGTGACGACGATGCTCTCCCGGTCGCTGCGGGCGTTGCGCTCGATCAGGGCGCGGGCGCGCATCCGGATGATGCCCCGGCCGGTCCGGTAGGCGGAGACGATCCCCTCCCGGCCGTTGATGAATCCGGCCGTCGGAAAATCCGGCCCGTGGATGTGCTTCATGAGCTCGTCGACCGTGATGTCCGGCTTTCGGATCAGGGCGACGGTCCCGTCGACGATTTCCCGCAGGTTGTGCGGGGGGATGTTCGTCGCGACGCCCACGGCGATGCCCGCCGTCCCGTTCAGCAGCAGAACGGGAATCCGGGCCGGCAGAACCGTCGGCTCCTGCAGGGATTCGTCGTAGTTGGGGACGAAATCCACCGTATCCTTCTCCAGGTCGGCCAGGATTTCCTCCGAGAGCCGGTGCATGCGGACTTCCGTGTACCGCATGGCGGCCGGCGGGTCCCCGTCGACGGAGCCGAAATTGCCCTGGCCGTCGATCAGGCAGTAGCGCATGGAGAACTCCTGGGCCATGCGCACGATCGTGTCGTAGGCCGCCTGGTCCCCGTGGGGATGGTACTTGCCGATGATGTCCCCGACGATGCGGGCCGATTTCTTGTAGGGCCGGTTCCAGCGGTTGCCCATTTCGTTCATGGCGAACAGCACCCGGCGGTGCACCGGCTTCAGGCCGTCGCGGACGTCCGGAATCGCGCGCCCGATAATGACGCTCATGGCGTAGTCCACGTAGGACTTCCTCATCTCGTCTTCGATGTCTACCGAGACATTCTTCTGATACGGCAGTTGCTCCATGTGTAACCTTTCAATCCCTATCGATGTTGGGCGTCATGTAGAAAGCGTCGGGAGGGATGTCCCGGGTCGCTCATCCCCGCCCCCGACGCCCCCGGCCGGGCGCCCGCCTTTCTACACATCCAGGTTCGACGCGTACAGGGCGTTGCGGAAAATGAACTCCCGGCGCGGTTCCACCTGATCGCCCATGAGCGTCGTGAAGATCTCGTCCGCCTGGACGGCGTCTTCGACCCGGACCTGCAGGAGGGTCCGCTTCTCCGGGTTCATCGTCGTCTCCCAGAGCTGCTCCGGGTTCATTTCGCCGAGCCCCTTGTAGCGCTGCAGGGTCATGCCCTTTTTGCCGGCGGCCATGACGTGCTCGATCAGGGCGGGCATGTCGGGCAGGACGGAGGGCGACGCGGTTTCGCTCTCCTCCGCCAGCACCTGGTAAGGCGCCTCGCCCAGGGCCGTCACCTGGTTCAAGAGGGATTTGATTTCCAGGAATTTCGGCATCTTCAGGACATCCCGGTCGATGCAGGTCGTCTGTTCCTGATCGTGACGCCGGAGGTGAAAGACGAGCTTGAAGATGCCGTGATCCGGGTCGAGGGCGACCCGGGCCTCGATCAGCCGGTCTCCCAGGGCCAGGGCCGTGCGCCGGGCCACGCGCTCGAGGTCCGCCTCGGTCCGAAAATCGCGGTCCGCAAGCGCCGGGTCGCCGGCCAGGAGGCGGACGACCTCCCGGTCCCGCTCCTCGCGTTCGAACTTGTCCAGGACCGCCTCGATCCGCATGACCTTCTTGACGAGGCCGGACAGGCGGCTCCCCGTCAGCGGCGTGCCGTTGCCGGTCAGCAGGCGGAGGCGGCCGACGCCCATGTCCAGAATGTGGTTTTTCATGGCCTCTTCGTTGTGGATGTACAGCTCGGTCTTCTTGTCGCTGATGCGGAACAGGGGCGGCTGGGCGATGTACAGGAACCCTCGCTCGACGAGCTCGCGCATCTGCCGGAAAAAGAAGGTCAACAGGAGCGTCCGGATGTGGAGGCCGTCCACGTCGGCGTCGGTCATGATGATGACCTTGTGGTAGCGCAAGCGCGCGATGTCGAAGTCCTCCTTGCCGATCCCCGTGCCCAGGGCCGTCGCGATGACCTTGATTTCCTCATTCTGCAGCATCTTGTCGAAGCGGGCCTTCTCCACGTTCAGGACCTTGCCCCGCAGGGGGAGGATCGCCTGGTTTTTCCGGTCCCGTCCCTGCTTGGCCGATCCGCCGGCCGAGTCCCCCTCCACCAGATAGATCTCGCAGGCCGCCGGGTCCTTCTCCTGGCAGTCCGCGAGCTTTCCCGGCAGGGAGCCGACCTCCAGGGCGCTCTTGCGGCGGGTCAGCTCCTTGGCGCGGCGGGCGGCCTCGCGCGCCCGGGCCGCATCGATGCACTTGTTCAGGAGCTGCTTGGCCACCGCGGGGTTCTCTTCCAGATAGACCCCGATCTTGTCGTAAACGATGCCCTCCACCAGCCCCCGGACCTCGCTGTTCCCCAACTTGGTCTTCGTCTGGCCCTCGAACTGCGGGTTTTTGATCTTGACGCTGATGACGGCGGCCAGCCCCTCCCGCAGGTCCTCCCCGCGCAGGGATTCCTTCGTGTTCTTGAGGAGGTTGCTCGTGGTGGCGTAGTTGTTGAACACCCGCGTCAGGGCGGACCGGAAACCGATCAGGTGGGTTCCGCCCTCCGTCGTGTTGATGCTGTTGGCGAAGGAGAAGATGTTCTCCACGTACGTGTCGTTGTACTGGAGGGCCATCTCCACCTCGCAATCCTCGCGGGCGCCCTGAACGAAAATGGGATGCTTGTGGAGGACCCGCTTGTTGCGATTGATGTACTCCACGAAAGAGACGATGCCTCCCTTGTAGAAGAATTCTCCCCGCTTATCGGCCCGCTCGTCGATCAGGGTGATCTTCACGCCGGAATTCAGAAAGGCCAGCTCCCGGAGACGGTTGGCCAAGATATCGAAGCTGAATTCCATCTCGTCGAAGATCTCCGAATCCGGCTTGAAGGTGACCCGTGTTCCCCGTCCCCGGGTCTTGCCGATCTTTTCCAGGGGCGCCCTGGGAACACCGCGCTCGTAGGATTGCGTATACAGGACCCCGTCCCTTCTCACCTCCAGTTCCAGGCCGCTCGACAGCGCATTCACCACCGAAACGCCCACGCCGTGCAGCCCCCCGGAGATCTTGTAGCTTTCGTTGGAGAACTTCGCCCCGGCGTGAAGCTTGGTCAGCACAACCTCCGCCGCCGACACGCCGGTGGCATGCATGTCCACGGGGATGCCGCGTCCGTTATCGTCCACGACGATGCTGTTGTCCATACGGATCCCGACGGTGATGGCATCGCAGAACCCGGCGGCCGCCTCGTCGATGCTGTTGTCCACCACCTCGTAGACCAGGTGGTGAAGGCCTTCCTTTCCCGTCGACCCGATGTACATGGCCGGCCGCTTCCGGACGGCCTCCAGGCCCTCCAGCACCTTGATGCTTTCCGCGTCGTACTGCTCCCGCAACGTCTTGTCGTTTATCTGATCATTTTCCATAGATAACCTTCATTGCCTTTAATGACCGAATCCCCTGGCCTTTATAGCTTCAGGGGCATGATAATGCAGAAATACTGTTCGTTTCCGACAGGGCGCATCACGCCGGGCTTCATCCCCGCGCCGACATCGAAGGCCACGTCCTTCTCGTCGATCACCTCCAGGGCATCGATCAGGTAACGGACGTTGTACCCCACCTCCAACTCCGCCTCCCCATACCCCACCTCGATCTCGTCGCTGGCCTCGCCGACATCCGGATTCTGGGAATTCAGGATCATCCGGTTCTCCGTCAGGCGGACGATGACCCCGCTGTACCGGTCGTTGGCCATAACCCCCATGCGCCGGAAGGCGTGCAGAACCGTATTCTTGTCAAACGTCACCCGCTTTCCGGGCTCGGAGGGGATGACCCGCCGATAATCGGGGTACTCCGCATCGATCAGGCTGACCTTGAGAACCGTATTGGCCGTCTTGATCATGCACATCCCGGACGCGATCGCGACGGCGACATCGCCATCCTCCCCCTCCAGCAGTTTCCGGATCTCGCCCAGCCCCTTCCGCGGCAGAATCACCCCTTTTTCCAGGGCCAGAAAATCCGGATCCTCGACGCCGGCGCAGGCCTTCGCCAGACGATGACCGTCCGTGGCCACCATCCTCACCTGACAGCCCTCCCCCCGCCGTTCCGTTTCGAAAAAAACGCCATTGAGGTTCCGTCGCAGGTCGTCCGTCGACATGGCAAAATAGACCTTCCGGATCAGATCCCGCAGCACCTGCGCCTTGATGGGATACAGTTTCACCGACTCGTCGAAGACGACCAGGGGAAAATCCTCGGCGGGAATCCCGGGAATCCGGTACACCACTTTTCCGCAACTGATCAGGACCTGATTGTTCTCCTGTTTTTGAAACAGGATGGTCTCCCCCTGAAGTTCCCTCAGCATTTCAGATAATTTGCGTGCAGAAAGCGTGATGTCGCCCGCAACGGACACGTCCGCGTCATACTGCGTGATCAAACCGATCTCACGATCCGTGGCCATCAGTTTGACCCGGCCCTCTTCCGCCCGGACCAGGACGTTATTCAAGATGGGCATGGTGGTCTTCTTTTCCACAATTCCCAGGGTCTTTTGCACCCCTTCCAGGATTGTCTCGCGGCGGGTCGTGAATTCCATGTTTCCCATCCTTTCTTTTAGACTGAGGTTGAATTCATTATAAACATAAACAGTATTAGTAATAAGCCCTGTGGATATCCGGATAATCTAAAGTTTCCTTTGAAAATCGAAAGGATTGACCGTTCCTCCCTGTGGAGGACCCTGTGGCCTTCTGTTAGGAACGGCTTTGCAAAACCTCCTCGATGTCCTGAACCGTTTTTTTCAGCTTGGTGTCCGTTTCCATCAACCGGGCGATCTTTTGGCAGGCGTAGATCACGGTCGAGTGGTCCTTGCCGCCGATTTTCTCGCCGATGTCCGGGTAGGAGGCAGGGGTCAACTGGCGCGCCAGAAACATGGCCACCTGGCGTCCCAGAACCATGTTCTTGTTTTTCTTCGGGGATTTGATATCGGCGATTTTCAGGTTGAGTTTTCCGGCCACGGTTTTGACGATATCGTCGATGGAAATTTCTTCCTTTTCGCGCTGTTTCAGGATCTTCTTCAGTACCTCCCGGACCAGGTCGAGGTCGATCTCCCGTCCCGTCAGGGAGGAAAAGGCACCGATCCGGATCAGGAATCCCTCGAGTTCCCGGATGTTCGATTCGGCGTGGGAGGCGATGTAATTGGCCACGTTGTGCGGAAGATCGAGGTTGTTTTCCTGGGCCTTCTTTTCGATGATCGCGATCTTGGTTTCCATCTCCGGCGGCTGAATGTCTGCGATCAGCCCCCACTCGAAGCGGGAACGCAGACGCCCTTCCAAATTCGGGATGTCTTTCGGAAATTTGTCGCTCGTGACGACGATCTGTTTGCCGCCGTCGTGGAGGGTGTTGAAGGTGTGGAAGAACTCCTCCTGGGTCCGTTCCTTGCCGGCGATGAACTGGATGTCGTCGATCAGCATGCAGTCGATGCGGCGGTACTTTTCCCGGAACTGGGGCATCTTGTCGTAACGGATCGAGTTGATCAGCTCGTTCATGAATTCCTCGGCGGAGACGTAGGCCACGTTCCGCTGGGGATACAGGGAGAGCATCTGCAGGCCGATGGCGTTGAGCAGGTGCGTTTTTCCCAGACCGACGCCGCCGTAAATAAACAGGGGATTGTACTGTTTGGCCGGCTGCTCCGCGACGGCGACGGCGGCCGCGTGGGCAAACTGGTTGCAAGACCCGACCACGAAACGCTCGAAGCTGTAATTGACGTTCAGCGTCGGGTGGTTGCGGGAGGGGGCCTTGGCGCGGGCCGTCCGGGAGCGGGCCGCGGGGGCGCCGGCCGGATCCGATGCGCCTCCGGCGGGAGATTTCCCGTCCCGGCCGATCCGAAAGTCGACCTGCAGGTCCACGCCAGAGGCGGCCTTCAGGGCCTCCCGGATCAGCGAGATGTAATTGTCGAGGAGCCAGTCGCGAAAAAACTTATTGGGGACGGTCAACTGGATCTGTTGGCCGTCCATGGCGGAAATCCGGACCGGTTTGATCCAGGTCTCGAAATTCTGGCTGCTGATCTTTTCCTTGAGGATACCGGTGCTTTTTTCCCACAAAATTTCCACGACCCACATCCTTGTCAACAAGGCTATCCACACCTGTGGATAAATGAATGCAACGGCTTAGCCCAGAAGCAGCCGGGACAGGCGGTTCAATTCCTCGGTGTTCTGAAAGGCGATCTGGATATAACCCTTTTTGCGCCCCTGATGGATCTTCACGGGGGACTTCACGGTCTTCGTCAGGGTCCGCTCCAGGTCCTGAACGTACGGGTCCCGGCGTTTGGCCGCGGCCGGCGGGACCGGACGCTTGGCGCGCTGCACCAGGGCCTCCGTTTCCCGGACGCTCAGACGTTTTTTTAGGACCAGGGCCAGCGCGCGTCGCTGCTCCCCCGGCGTGTCCAGGGCCAGAAGGGCGCGGCCATGGCCGGCGCTGATCTGCCGGTCGACGATCGCCTGCCGGGCTTCCCCGGGCAGCTTGAGCAGCCGGACCGTATTCGCGACCGTGGAGCGCTCCCGCCCGACCCGGGACGACACCTCCTCCTGGGACAGGCCGAAGGTCTCCATCAGGGTCTGGTAGGCGTTGGCCTCCTCGATGGGGTCCAGGTCCTCCCGCTGCAGGTTTTCGATGAGCGACACCTCGGCCAGATCCCGGTCCGTCGCCTCCCGGACGATCACCGGCACCTCGCTCAGGCCGGCTTCCTGGGCGGCGCGCCAGCGCCGTTCGCCGGCGATGATCTCGTATCCCTCGCCGGCCCTCCGGACGAGGATCGGCTGAACGATCCCGTTCTGGCGGATGGACTGAACGAGCTGACGCTGCTCCGCGTCGCGGAAGGTCCGCCGGGGCTGGAACCGGTTGGGCGCAAGCGCCTCGATCCCGCAGGTGAGATAGGCGGGCCGGTTCGAGGCATCCGTCAGCAAATCCGGGAACATCGCCCCCAGACCCTTTCCCAGGGACAGTTTCGGCGGCATCTATCTCCTCCCGTTGGCGAGAATTTCTTTGGCCAGGTCCATATAGGACAGGGCCCCCCGGGACCGGATGTCGTACAGAAGAATCGGCAGTCCATGGGAGGGACTTTCCGAAAGCCGGACGTTGCGGGGAATACAGGTCTGAAAGACCTTCGACCCGAAATGCCGCCGGACGTCCTCGCTGACCCGGTGCGACAGGAGGTTCCGCGTGTCGAACATGGTCAGGAGAATCCCCCCCAGCTGCAGGGAGGGGTTCAGGCGGGCCTTCACCAGGCGCAGGGTGTTGAGCAGGTGGCCCAGGCCCTCCATGGCGAAGTATTCGCACTGCAGCGGGATGATCAGCGCGTCGGCGGCAACCAGGGCGTTCAGGGTCATGAATCCGAGCGACGGGGGGCAGTCCAGGATGATGAACTCGTAGGGCGTTTCGAGCGCCCGGACCAGCGTGCGAAGCTTTTTTTCCCGGTCCGGCAGCGGGACGAACTCCACCTCGATGCCGATCAGGTCCTGGTCGGCCGGGACGATGTCGAGCTGCGGGATCATGGTCCCGACGATGACCTCCCTGAGGGGGCGTTTGCCGATCAGGGCCTGGTAGAGGTTCTGCTCCCGGATCGCCTCCCGCGAGACGCCCAGCCCGGTGCTCGCATTGCCCTGGGCGTCGCAGTCGATCAGAAGCGTCCGCCGCTCGGCGGCGGCGATCGAGGCGGCCAGATTGATGGCCGTGGTGGTCTTTCCCACCCCTCCCTTCTGGTTGGCGATGCAGAGAATCTTTGCCATTATTTACTCTAATGATTTCAATTAGTTAAATTTCGCCATCGGATGACCGACCATAGCACAAAACGGCCCCTTTTTGAAGGGGTTTTTCAAGATATTTTGCCTCCGGAAAAACAAGGGGTTACGGGGGAAAGCGGTTCTTCCGGACAAAGCCCGACGCGCGTTTCAGCGGTAGTCGTCGCGGGGGGGATGAAAAACGTCGATGATGACGCAGTCCGTCTCCGCGCGGCCGCTGTGGCGCACCCCGGGGGGGATGACCGCCACCCCGCCCGGGGCGAGGGTCCGGGTCTCCCCGTCCACGGTCAGCGAAAAGGCGCCCGTAATCAGGCTGGTGACCTGCTCGTGCGGATGGGCGTGGTCCGGCAGGGCGGCGCCGGCCCGGATATGCCAGTAGGCCAGGGTCATGCGGTCCGTGTGCACGAAGCGGGCCCGGAACCCGGGGGCCATTTCGCGCTCCGCGACGGTGGCGAGATCGATGAAGGGCATGATACCTCCTGGGGGCAAAGGGTGAAGGGGCCGGGGTCGGAGACAAAAGGCCCCGGACGCGATGGTGGGCGGGAACGACCGTCGACAGGCCCGGGGACAGTCAGCGGTCGATCCGGACCCGGTCATCCCTCCGGGCGGCCCAGGGGGATCGCCCGGATCAGGGCGGCGAGGCGTTCGCGTTCGCGCTTCGGGATGGCGATATCCTTGTAATAGAAACGCTCGAACTCCGCCACAAAAATTTCCGCCTGCCGCCGGGGAACGTCCGCGGGGAGGCGGGCGACAAACGCCTCGAGGCCCTCGCCGGGACGGCGGGTATGCCCGAGGCGGGCGAGGCGACGGTGGAAGCGGGCCAGGAGCCGTTCCTCCGGCGTCGGCCATTTCATCCGGCGCAGCAGGAGGGCGCCGGCCAGGACCAGGAGGATCAGGAGCGCGCCGCCGGCCCGGAGACGTTGTCCGGGGTCGAGGGACAGGCGCCAGCCCGGGTTCCGGAGCGTCCGCTCCAGGCTCGTCAGAAGGCGGAACTGTTTCTGGAGATCATAGGCGATGACGTTGATATTCCAGTAATATTCAAGCAGATCGAAGACCATGCGCACGCGGAAGCCGAGCCCTCCCTGCCACGCGGAGGTCGCGGTCGAGAGGGCGGCCGGCGTCGCATCGACGCGCAGCCAGCCGCGTCCTTCCAGCCAGACCTCCGTCCAGACGTGGGCGTTTTTCTGAAGGACGACGTAATACCCGCCCAGGTCTTGGTAATACCCGCCGCGGTAGCCGCCGACCATGCGGGCGGGGATCCCCGCCGAACGCGCCATGACGGTCATGGCCGACGCGAAATACTCGCAGTTGCCGTAACGGTGACGGAAGAGAAACTCCTGGAGCGGCCGGGACGAGCGGGGAAGATCCGAGAGGGCGTAGCGGAAGGGGCCGTGGTGCAGGTAGCCGTGGAGGGCCCGGACGGCCGGGACGGGGGCCAGGCCCCGGGTGAGGCCGGCCGCCAGGGCCCGGATGTCCTCCAGCCCCGGGGGCAGGTCGAGGTACGCCCCGGGATTTTCCTGGGCGGGGGTGAAGGCCTCGGCGGGGACGGAGACGCCTTCGTACCGGATCTTCCGTACAACCGGGTCCGGCAGGGTGTACACGAGATCCCCGCCCCTGCGGGCGTTCCGGAGAGAAACGAAGACGGGCTTGTCCAGGGTGAACAGCCAGCGGTTTTCCGCGGGCTCCAGGTAGACGATGTAGCGGACGTGCCGGATCGGCGCGGGGAGGTGGAACGTCGTCGCGGGCGGGGTCCGGAGGGACGTCCAGGTCCGGCCGTCGAAGCGGTCGAACACGATGCCCCGCCAGTACGGCGCGTCCTCGTCGAGCCTTCCTGTGGCCACCCGGAAGGCGACCGTCGCGTCCTCCTGGATGTCCGCCACGCCGCCGAGACGCACGTGGTCGGTGAAGCCGCTGGTGGACGGGCCGCTCCGGTTCAGAAAATCGAGAAAGGGGTGGCTCGTCCGCGGGAGGAGGACGAACAGAAGGACCGTCACCGGCAGGGCGACCAGGGGAATCAGGAGGGGCTTGACGGTGAGGGCGGCCAGCGTGCGCCGGGGCAGGACGAGGGCGGGGTCTTCCGTGAAGTAGGCCAGCAGGACCGTGGCGGAGGACAGGAGGAAGAGAAAGGCGATCAGATAGGCGAGGAAGATCATGTCCAGCGACAGCAGCGAGGCGCCCGCCAGCAATAGGAGGGACAGGACGAAGATCTGGAGGTAATCCCGCGGTTGCTTGTCCTCCGTGAATTTCAGGGCGATCATGACGAGCAGGATGTCCACGGCCGGCGACACGATGTTGTCGATCCGCAGCCTAAGGAAGGTGACGATGACCATGGCCACGGCGAGCGCGTTCAGGATCCACCGGGGCACGACGAAGGGCCGGCGCCAGTCTCGCCAGGCGGCCGGAAGCATCAGGGCGACGAACCCGGCGACGAAGACGCCCCCGGCGTGGGCGGCCACGGACACAAATCCCGTCAGGGCCAGCGCGTAGGTCAGGATCTTGAGAACGCCCTCAACCTTCATGATGCTCCCCCTCGCGCCCGTAAAGGGCCAGCGCCCTGAGCAGGAGGTGTTTCTGGTGGGGCGAGTGGACGGGCGGATAGAGGGTCTCGCCCATCTTCAGGCCCACCGGGACGCCTTTCCGGAACAGGTCGAGCACCCAGAAGGTCAGGATGGACAGCCGGCCTTCGAGGGGGCCGGGAATCCGGGCGATGTCGAGCACCAGAGGCGGCACGGCCGGGAGGGTGAACTCCTTGGTCTGCAGGCGGTCCGTCCGGGCGCTCGCCTTCCAGTGGATGTACTTGAGGGGGTCGCCCCTCAGATAGGGGCGGATGGACAGCAGATCCGTGCCCGCGCCGGTCCGGTCCAGACCGGCCTCCGACGGCCGGGAACGGGACCGGCCCTCCTCCTGGCCGACCGACCCCGGTTTCGGTTCGGGGTAGACCAGGGCGGACAGGTCGCCCTCCAGGTGCCGGTAGCGGATGAAAAAACGGAAGGGAAACGCGGAGGCCAGATACCGGGGCGCGACCGCTTGGCGCCCCCGTTCGGCGAAGGTCAGGCGCGCGGACCGGGAGGCCCGGCGTCCGGCTTCCAGGTAGGGGAAGAGGACGGAGGTTTCCCCCAGGGCCACCCGCATCAGAAACGCGGGCAGATAGCGCCGCCGGTTGAGGAGGACGACGGTGGCGAGGGTTTCGGTCCGGGCGAACACCTCCTCGGGGAAGGTGACGTCGACAGAGAGCCGGCTCAGGTTGCGCTTGCCGTAGAAGCCCGAGATCAGGAGGAAGGAGAGCAGGGCGGCAACGATCATGTACACGAGGTTGTTGCCCGTGTTGATCGCCGCGATGCCGAGGAAGAGCGTCAGGGCCATGTAGATCCATCCGGCCCGTGTGACCTGGATTACGCCGGGACCTTGACCGTGTCGAGGATCGATTGGACCAGCTCCTTCCTGTCGAGGCTTTCGTATTCCTCCTTGATCAGGAGGCGGTGCGGCAGGGTAAAGGGGGCCAGTTCGCGGATGTCTTCCGGGATGACGAAATCCCGGCCGCAGAAATGGGCGTAGGTCCGGGCGGAGGCCGTGACGGCCAGCGCCCCCCGGGTCGAGATGCCGGCGCGGATGTAGGGATGGCGCCGCGTGGCGGCGACGATGTCCAGAATGTAGCCCAGGATCTTTTCCGAAACGTGGACCTCCGCGTTGATCCGCCGGTGCATCTCCACGACCTCGTCGCGCGAGACGAGAGGGTCGATCCGGTCCAGTTCGCGGCGGCTGCTCCCCTGCTTCAGGATCTCCTTTTCCTCGTCGCCGGAAGGATAGCCGATCCGGATCTGCATCATGAAGCGGTCCATCTGGGACTCGGGCAGGGGGAAGGTGCCGAAGTGCTCCACGGGATTCTGGGTGGCGATGACGAAGAAGGGCTGGGGGTGGCGGTAGGTCTTGCCCTCGATCGTCGTCTGCTTTTCCCCCATCGCCTCGAGCAGCGCGCTCTGGGTTTTCGGGGTGGCCCGGTTGATCTCGTCGACGAGCACGATGTGGTTGAAGACCGGACCGGGGCGGAACTCGAACTCCGCCGTGTTCTTGTTGTAGATGGACAGGCCCGTGATGTCTGTCGGCAGCAGGTCGCTCGTACACTGGATCCGTCCGAAGGTCAGCCCCAGCACGCGGGCGATGGAGAGCGCGAGCACGGTCTTGCCCAGACCGGGAAGGTCCTCGATCAGGAGGTGTCCCCGGGAGCAGCAGGTGATCAGGGCGAGCTTCAGGGCGAGGTCCTTCCCGTACAGGTAGCGGGAAAGGCACGCCAGGATTTCCAGAATTTTCGGGTTTTGGATGTCCATGGAGGCGTTCATACCATCTTCTCCGGACGTTGTCCAAGACCGTTTGCGGGATCGGCGGGGGGATCGCGCAGATCAGGCAGGTCGTTTTTGCCTTTCACGTCCCGCTCCCGGGAGCGTGAAAAAAGACTTGACATCCTTTTCAACACACCTTAAGGAAGACATGGTTTTTTGAACAATGCGGCTTTCTCCATGCCGCCAGACGGGATTTGAAGGAAGACGTATTGAAGGGCAATGGAACAACCACCATGCACTTGCGGGTCAAGGTGGTTTTTTTATTGCCGTCCGCAAACACACTGACAGGAGAGGGTTGGGCAGCATGGCAGAAGGCACGGTAAAGTGGTTCAACGAGAAGAAGGGGTACGGGTTCATCGCAAAGGATGAAGGGGGGGACGTTTTCGTCCATTTCAGCGCGATCCAGGGCGACGGATTCAAGACGCTGGCCGAGGGTCAGCGCGTCAGCTTCGAGATCGAGCAGGGTCAGAAAGGGCCGTCCGCGGCCAACGTCCGGGCCATCTAGAGCCGGAACGGTTCATAAGGGTGTGTTTGAGCCGGGGGCGCCCTCCAGACGGGGGGTGCCTCCGGCTTCCTTCCCGCCGGCGTCCTTCGGCGTCGGTGAAGCATCGGCGATCCAAACGACGGGTTCGGCTTGGGAACGCGGTGCGTCTTTTTGCATCCCGTGGATTGACGCAGAAGTCGTCCATGCGGACATTGTTTCCGATCTCGATCATCTCCTGCGAGTGGAAGCTGACCAGCCTGTTGATCCGCACATTCTCGCCACCGGTCGATTCGTGCCGATGGATCGCGGACGCTCTTCATCTTTCTTTGACGAGCGTGCCCCCCGCGCGTTCCATCGCCCGTTGTTCGAATTCGGCCTGAAATCCGGGAGAATAGTTCATGTACTTCGGAATGGGGTATCTGAGGCCGGCCTGATGGGTCGCCTCCAGTCCCTCCACAAGACGCCCCAATGCGCTGCTAGGGGATGAAAACATGATCTCGGAATCGTCAGCGCCGCCCCAAACCCTGTCGCCGTTTCCCAGCAGGACCACTTGCGGCACGCCGAGCTGGATCGTTTTGATCACGCCTTCGTGACAGGACCCCGCCCGGCCGGAAGAGGTAAAGGGCATCGTGCCGCCTTCCATGTATAAATAGCCTTGCACCAATCGCATGATCTGTGCGGGCAGGCCATAGATCTGAATGACGTCCGGCACAACTTTCGTGCGGGCCAGAGGCGAGATCACAATGCCCGCATCGTTCTCCTTGAGCGTATACAAGGCGTCGGTCCATTTGTTCGACGTTGCGGCATCCCTGGAATATAATCCCACCGTGAACTGAACCGCGAACTGTCGGGCCTCGGGGGTCAGCGGATCCCAACCGTAAACGGTGCGTGCAATTTTGCAATTGCAGTCTTTCTGGGTTACGGCGATGGTCCATCCATACGTTCGCGCGATCTTGAAGTTCTGACAGATGAAATTCTGATGCCGAAAATCCGACGCCGGACGTTTGGCGCCCGGCGGGATTTCTTCCTCTGTCCGGATGAATTTGATCGCCAGAGGAAAAGAGGCCGGCCGGAGCAATGCCTCTAGGTTCTGTCCGAATTGCCGATACCGCTCCACTTCGCTCATCGTGAGCCCCCCCTTCAGGATGTTTTCCGAAATGAAAGCGCCCATCCGGGCCCTGCCCCCGGGAACAGGAACCGCGCCGCGCATGGCGTCAGGGTCCCGGTACGGCGCCGTCCAGCCGTGTAAAGGCGTACTGCATCAGCTCCCGCATGGACCCGTCCTTCGTTTTCACGTAAACCTCCTTGCCCCTCTCCTTCCGGCCCGCTCGCCGGAAGAGACCCGCGCGCGGTGAAGCGCCCGATTCCCCTATGGCCCCGGTCGAAAAATATGGTATATGAATGCGCCCGTCGATCCGTTCGTCCCGCCGCCGGAGGGAAGAGGTGACCGTTCTGCTGCGCCTGGCCAAAACGCTGTGGATCTACTTCTGGGCCATTCTGGCCACGCTTCTGCTCTTCGTTCCCGTCTGCCTGGCCGCCTTCGTCAGCCGCACGGGGAATCTGGCGTTCAACCTGACCCAGCTCTGGGCCTGGATCATGCTCAAGGTGACGTTCGTCCGGGTGGTGACCCGGGGACGGGACAAGATCCGGCCGGGCCAGTCCTACATCATCATCGCCAATCACACCTCCCTCTACGACATCCTGGCCCTCGTGACGGGGCTGCGCACCCAGTATCGCTGGATCATCAAGAAGGAGCTTCTCAGGGTTCCCCTCTTCGGCTATGCCCTGTACGCCTCGCGCAACATCTTTATCGACCGGGCCGATCCGGCCCGGGCCGTCGAAAGCATCCACAAGGGCCTGGACCGCCTGCCGGTGGGCGTCAGCGTTCTGTTCTTCGCGGAAGGCACCCGTTCACCGGACGGCCGCATCCGCCCGTTCAAGAAGGGCGGCTTCGTCATGGCCGTGGAAAAGGGCCTGCCCATCCTGCCCGTGACCATCAACGGCAGCCGCGGGATCCTCCCGAAGAAAAGCGTGGCCTTCAACCCCGGCACCGTGGAGGTGGTCGTCAGCGATCCCATCGCGACCAAGGGCGAGGACCGCGATCACCTGGAGGCCCTCATCGAACGGACGCGCAACGTCATCATGGCCCATTACCGCCCCGGCGGGCAGGTTCCGGCGGCAGGTCCCTGACGGGCCGCCCGGTCGACCCGGCGGTCGGAACGGCCCCCTGCTGGGCGCGCAAAACGGCCGCCGCGCGCCGGGCGGAAGGAACCCCTCGCCCTTCGAATCCCGGGCGGCGACGAAGGCGATCAGCCCCCCGGCCCCCGGCGCCCGTCCCGGAGCAGGCCGGCCAGGACGCGGGCGATCTCGTCCAGGCGGTTGTGGATCCGGATGCCCTTCTCGTTGAGATCCCAGACGAGCTGGCTCTCCCAGGGGGCAAAGTGCGCCCCGACGAGCACGGGAAGGCCCGTTTCCCGCTCCAGGTCGACGAACTGCCGGACGGTCCATTTTTCGAATCTCAAGAAGGCCTTCCAGTCTTCGGAGCTCGCCTCCGTGATCCGGCCCGGCCGGCCCAGGCCGTGCACGACCAGGGCGTCGACCTCGCCGGACTCGAGCAGAATCCGGCCGAGCGCCTGCCGCCGGTCCGGCAGGGACACCATGCCGGCGGCCCCCAGATCGATCGGGTTCCGCGTCGAGGCCCGGGGCGGGATGTCGAGGGCGCGAAGCCTCGACTGCAGCGCAGCGCTCAGCTCGGGAACCTGAAGGCCTTCCTCCTCCAGGGCGTCCGCCAGGGCCACGCCCCAGGAGCCGCCGATGGTCACGATGCCGATCCGCGGCCCCTTCAGCGGGGGGTGTTCGACCCGGGCATGGGCCAAAGGCAGCATCACGTCCATGGCGGGCACGGTGATCACGCCCGCCTGGCGCAGGAATCCCGCGAAGACCTCCGCGCGCCCAGCGAGCGCGCCCGTGTGGCTCTGGGCCGCGCGGGCGGCCCCCGCGGACCGGCCGGCCTTGAAGGCGATCACGGGCTTGACCCGCGTCACGCGCCGCGCCACCGTGAGGAAGCGCTCCCCGTCCCGGACCGTCTCCAGATAGGTGAGGATGGCGGGCACGTCCGGGTCGGCGCCGAAGTACTCCAGAAAATCGGTCACGGTGAGATCGCACTCGTTGCCCGTGTGGACGAACCGGCCCACCCCCATCTTCCGGAAGGACCCGGCGGCGAGCAGATCGTAGAAGGCGAATCCGCCCTGGCAGACGGCCGCCAGCTTCGTGGGGTAGAGGTGTTCGGCGGGCGAGGCGGCCGCGTTGAATCCGGCATGGAGGTTGAAGGTCCCGCTGATGTTGGGACCCAGGAGACGCATCCCGTAGCCGTGGGCCAGGCGGGCGAAGGCCAGTTCGCGCTCGCGCCCGCCCCGGACGGCTTCGCCGAAGCCCGCGGTGATGATGGACATCCCCCGGACGCCCTTTTCGCCGCAGGCGCGGATCGTCTCCTCGACGAACGCCTCCGGCACCGCCATGACGGCCAGGTCCACCTCGCCGGGAATGTCCCGGACGTCCGGAAAGGCGGGCCGTCCGGAGACCGTCCCGGCCCGCCGGTTGACCGGGTAGATCGTGCCGGGATAGCGCCAGGCGGCCAGCCCCCCCATCATGAACGAACCCCAGGAGCCGGGCTTGTCCGATGCGCCGATGACGGCCACGGAACGGGGTTGGAGGAAAACGCCGAGATCGATCGCGGGCTTGTCCATGGTTCCCCCTTTTCCATTCATGTAATCGGTACGCTGCCATTGCCGATGGATACGGTCAAGCCGCCCGGCCATCAGAAAACAATCGAATCCCGCGCCGGACCCAAGATCGACGACCGCTTCCCCCTCCCGCAGAAAGACCAAGGCAACGGGATTCCCGCATCCCACACGCTTTAGCCACCCATCTCACCTCACGTCGAATATTCAGGCGCATGCGATAGGGTTAGCAGTATCTGACTGTTCTTCAAGCAAGTAAAGACAAAATTTCATTAAACGGGCAAGGTTTTCATTTTCCCAGCATCGTCACGGAACGGCACACCGCACAGGATCGCGGGTGACGTGGCGCGCTTTGAAAATCCCCCAAGGATTTTCTTGACAAGGCCTTGCCCGGGCAATATATAGCCAGATGGCAATATGAAAAACAACGATTGACCCTCATCATATGTGCCGACATCATTTGTATAAGGAAAACAAACAAGAGCGGTTCATATCAAAAGTCGAGCAGGGGGGAACATGTCCGAAGCATGCTGCCACACGGGAAGTAACCGGCTGATTTTGGCCTGCGCGGGTTCGGCGAACACCGGCCAGATGACCTATCGGCTGGCCTTGCAACTGACACGGGAGGGGCAGGGGAGTTTATTTTGCCTGGCCGGCATCGGTGCCCACCTGAGCGGCTTCGTGGCTTCGGCCAGAGACGCGGAGGATATGCTGGTCCTGGATGGTTGTCCTCTCGCGTGCGCCAGCAGAAACCTCCTCCAGGCGAACATCCCCGTCAGAAATCACTTCATCATGACGGAATTCGGCGTGAAAAAGCAACACGGCAAGGCGCCTACAGCCGGACAGACGGCGAAAGTCAAGGAGGCCATTCTGAATGCGCTGCCGCCCTCGGTAGGCCCCACCTTTCCCCTGGCCCCTTAAACAAGACCTTGCTTGAACACTCCATCCGTAAGGGCGGCAGGGGGGAGCGCGGCGATTGACATGGAAGGCGATCCTGCTAAGGAATACCCTCCGGTCTTTGGGGGACCCCCACGCTCGTCAACGTAAACGGCGAGAAGATTCCCGAGAGCCTTTGCAAGCAGGAACGGACCCGGATTGATCCGGCGTATTAGGATCTCGTCAAAGGGGACCCCCAACAAACTCATTGAGGTCATGGTCGACCGTGTTCTCCTGTTGCAGTAGGCTAAAAAGGAGGGCATCACCGTGCCCGAAGAGGGATGCGCAATGCCGTTGGCTGCGGGACAGGATAGCGAGACCGGAATGATCACGGCCTATCTCGACAAAAAATTTTCCGCCCTGCCACCGGCTTCGACCTGTCTTGCAGAAGATCCGCTAAGGATGATAAGGGTAAGTTGGAAGGGATGATCATCGACATCCGGAACAACCGCGCACTGGCCGCCGGATATCAAATCCAGGTGATTCCGACGAGTGTCTTTTTCGATCCCTCGGGCAAGGAGGTGCTTCGTCATCCGGGTTTCATGAGCGAAGACCAGATCAAGGAACTGCCGATGGGGATTTCTCGATAAAGATTGAATGGGGATCCCTGCGGGACGTCAGGCCTGGGATATAAAGACGATTGACAGGCCCCCGTGTCGTCTGCTACTTTCCTCACACATTTAAATGCACAGAGGAGCGACATGAAAAAGGATATTCTTTTTGCCTCGTGTCTTCTTGCCCTTCTTGTCTTCTGGTCGTTTCCTGCCGCGGCTGCCGATGAAGGCGGTTGCATCAAATGTCACACGAATGATGCCCTGATGAAAACCCTGCATCGACCTGTTCCGGTTCAAGCGGGAGCGGGCGAAGGGTGAGCGGGAGCGCCTCCGCCAGTTAAGGTGGAAGAACTGTACCGGGGCTATGTCGTCGATCCTGCGCTTTTGAAAAGTGACCGGCATTTCCAGATGGGCTGCAGGTTGTGCCATCAAGGCAATCGTCAAGCGTTCACCAAGGAAGAGGCTCATAAAGGCCTGGTGAAGCGGCCCACCGACAACCCGACCGCCTGTGCCCTCTGCCACAAGCCGATTGCGGACCATTTCGTCAAGTCGCTCCACTACACGACAATCGGCCAGCGGACCGGCGTGACGCACCGTTTCTCTACCGAAGATCTGAAGACGTTCGATGAAAAAGTCTTTGAAAAATCATGTCGCAGTTGCCATGCCTCCTGCGGCGATTGTCATGTCAAGTCTCCGCCCGTTTCCGGGATCTCCACCGGCCTGATTCAGGGCCACAAGTTCGTCAGGAAAAACGAAGGCAAAACCTGCGCCTCCTGTCACGGCGGGCGGGTCTATCCGGAGTTTACCGGTGAGTACGGAGGGGCTCCCGATGTTCACTACCAGAAGGGCATGATGTGCGTGGATTGCCATAAACAGGTTGAAATGCATGGGGACGGCATGGCCTACACGTCCAAGCACGAAGTCCGGGATCGTCCCCGGTGCCAGTCATGTCACAAGAACGGCAAGGATCAGCTGGCCCATCAAGTGCACCAGGACAAGGTCAGCTGTCAAGGCTGCCACTCCGGCGGCCCGTATCGACAGTGCTACAGTTGCCACGAGGGGACGGGATCGAGATCGAAGGAGGGGTTTATTTTGGGCCTGAACCCGCGGGACAAGAAAACCTTGACGACGCTCCGGCTCATCCCGACGAAGAAAAGCACCTTCCGCAAGGCGGGAATCAAGATGGAGAACTACGATGCACTCCCCAATTTCTGGAACTCCGCCGTGCACAACATCCGGAAGCAGACGCCGAGAACCCGCTCCTGCGATGCCTGCCATGTGGCAAAAGACGGATTCCTCAACAACGAAATCGTCATCAAGGAAGGCGGTTCCAAGGCCAACGAGGGTTTGATCTACGATATCAAGCCCATCAAAAGGTAACCTGGGTAACGTGTCAGGGGGGAGGATTCCGTTCAAACGCGGGGGAATAGGAAACATGATTTTCCCGGAGGGCGGCAGCACGGGCCTCCCTCCGGGAAATACGGGATTTATTTGACAACCGGACCGTTGGGTGTGTACATGACTTCGGCATCCAGGAAATAAAAGCGCTTCATATCCACGTTCTTGCACTCGTCCTTGATCCCGAAATACATTTCGCCCGCCCGCGCGCCTGTGGCGCACACGAAGACCACATACTCTTCCTTGGGAAACTGCGCCAGCGTCGCATCGCAACCTTTGTCGTAGAGATCGTTGATGAAAACGTGTTTGGCGCCCTCGAAGTGCCCCGCTTTATACTCGAAGGGCGTTCTGACATCGACGAGCGCGACGTTCGTAGCTTTCTCAGCCACGATTTTCTTGAAAAATTCCTTGTCAATGGCGCCTTCTTCCTTGCCTATTTTGATGGCCGCGACCTTATTGGCGGCCAGTCCGGCATCGGCCCTTACGGGGGCGACGTCCCGCTGTGCGGCGCACCCCAAGACGAACAGCAGCGATATGGCCATCAGAAAAGATAGTTTTTTCATGCATCACCCCCTATTGGATGTCTTTGATATTGCCGTTGAATACGGCCGTCTTCTTGTAACCCGCCTTGTATACCTTGTCCGCCAGGCGATAATTGGCTGTTGCGTTGTCGGCAGTTCCTGCCAGGATTACGAGTTTGTCCTTCGCGATGTTTGCGGCAAAGAATTTGGATAAATCGGCATCTTCGGCAAGGTTGACGACAAGAGCGCCGTTTGAAATATGTTTTCTCGCACCCGCTGCGGTGACTTCGGAGAAGTATTTTTCGAAGAACACCGGCCCTTTGACAAACGCCTTCAGATTGGTAAATCCTTTGGCCTTGAGACGTTTGATGTCGCCGAGGCTCATGGGGCAGGGCCTGCCGATGCCGAGGAGGATCTCCGTATCTTTGGGGAGGTTCAGTTTCTCGAGTTCGGGGTAGATGAGGTTGAATTTTGCGTCATACATGTTGAATGCCGTGGGAATGAACCCGTCATTGTATGTCCGGGCCGGCCTGGCATCGATGACGAAAACCTTTCCCGTTTTGTTGATCAGGTCATCCATTTTCGAGAGGACGTAGTCGCCTCCGACGGCTTCGACGCCCATTTCCTTGCAGGCATTCAAGATGACCTCTGCCGGGGGGAGAGCGATGGATGGACCGGCGGCCACCTGGGCACTTCCGATCCCCGGTACCGCAAACAGCGATAGGGCTAAAACGATGAACATGAATCTCTTCATACTGACACCTCCTTTATGGTTTATTGTAAGGGTCCTTGCGGGCTGTTCCGCTGTTTAAGGCAGCCTTATGGCTGTCGCACGGTCAATCTTGAACCGGCATCCGGCACGATTCCTTAAATCTCGGTTCTGCCCCCCATAGTCGCGATCCTGATTTCCTCCTTTCAATGTTCGGTCATGATCGGGCGTTGCAAGATCACTCGATTGAATTCTGGTTGGTTGGCCGATAGGGTTGATTTCCTTATTTACACGATCAGGATAGATCGATAAATCGGGTGAGCGCCACCCGAAACTCATCAAGATTTTGGCTTTTCTTCCCGACAGCGTCACGGATGCACTTTTCCATGTGTGTGGTAATGATTGCAACACCTGTCTTTTTCATGGCGGATATTGCCGCCGACACCTGTGTGAGAATATCGGCACAAGGGGCTTCGTTTTCAATCAGTCGTTGGAGTCCCCTCACCTGGCCTTCGATCCTTTTCAGACGGCTGATGATTTTTCTTTTTTCCGGTTCCATTTCCATTTTAATACCCCATGGGGGTATAATAACCCGGAATCGCTTTCTGTCAAGGCTATTTTTGACGGGAACACTTCGTACGTGCCCGACATATTTCCTTGACAAGCGCGGTGTTGGTGGATATATTCCGTTCCGGCAATATAGAGGAGGGCCTATGAAGGACTTTATCAAGGTCATGAAGGCGTTGTCCGATCCCAATCGGGTGAAACTCCTGAAACTGATTCAGCAGCGGACAATGTGCGTCTGCGAAATCCAGGCCGCCCTCGGGATTGCCCAGCCGACCGTCTCCAAGCATCTGAAGATCCTGGAAGAAGCCGGACTCGTGGGGCGGGAGAAAGAAGGACTGTGGGTCAACTATTTTTTGAGTGATGGCGCCCAAAGTCCCTATGCAGCGAGCCTGCTGGGAAATTTAAGACATTGGCTGCATGAAGACCCGGATATTCGCGAACTGCTCACCCGGAGCCAAAACATTCGGCGGGAGGATCTCTGCCACACCCACCCGTGATCTGCGGTATGCCTGAATTGCCATCCGGTGATGGCCGAACGACCGGCCCCGGGTTCGCCGGTTCCCCCGCCGGATCCCGGTAAAACGTGCACAGGAAGATGTGAAGAAAGGAAATCATGAAAGAGACAACCAAACTGCTGCTCATCGCGGCCGGATTTCTGGTCGCATATTATATTCCGTGGGACCATGAGGTGATCCGCCGGTCGGGACTGGAGGCCTTCCTGATGCTCCAGGAGTACGCAAGGCAGCATGTCCTAACGTGCCTGATCCCCGCCTTCTTCATCGCCGGGGCGATCGCCGTCTTCGTCTCGCAGGCGTCGGTCCTGAAGTACTTCGGCGCGCAGGCCAATAAATTTCTCTCCTATTCGGTCGCCTCCATCTCCGGGACGGTGCTGGCCGTCTGCTCGTGCACCGTCCTGCCGCTCTTTGCCGGGATCTACACGCGGGGCGCGGGAATCGGCCCCGCCACGGCCTTCGTTTACTCCGGGCCAGCGATCAACGTCCTGGCCATCGTCCTGACGGCGAAGGTCCTGGGCTGGCAGCTCGGCCTCGCCCGGGCCGTGGGCGCGATCGCCTTCTCCATCATCGCCGGTCTTCTGATGGCATTCATCTTTCGGAAGGACGATGCGAACCGGACCGCCGGGCAGATTTACCTGCCCGAAGAGGATGGCAAGACGCGCAGGCTCTGGCAGGACGCCGTCTATATGCTGATAATGGTTCTGATCCTCGTTTTTGCCGCCTTTGCAAAACCGGCCGCCGACGACGGAGACCTCTGGAAAGCCATCTTCGCCGCCAAGTGGTATATCACCGGTGTGCTCCTGATCGTGCTCGCGGTGATGCTGAAATCCTGGTTCGTCAAGGAGGAACTGTCGTCCTGGGTCGAGGCGACCTGGGGGTTCATGAAGCAGATCTTTCCGCTGCTGCTCGTCGGGGTTTTGGCGGCGGGATTCCTGCTGGGGCGCCCTAGCCATGAAGCCCTGATTCCAGAACATTACATCGTAAGTCTTGTGGGCGGGAATTCCCCCTGGGCGAATCTCTTCGCTTCGGTCGCAGGGGCGCTGATGTATTTTGCCACGTTGACGGAAGTCCCGATCCTCCAAGGTCTGATCGGCGCCGGGATGGGGCAGGGGCCGGCCCTGGCGTTGCTCCTCGCGGGTCCGGCGCTCTCGCTCCCCAGCATGATCACGCTGGCAGGGATCATGGGCGCGAAAAAGACCTTGACCTACTGCGCCATCGTCGTGGTCCTTTCCACGGTCGCGGGGATGGGCTACGGATGGCTGGTGGGATAGGATCGGCCGGCCCGGGGACGTCGGCCTGAATCCCGCCCATGAAAATCGTTAGATAAAGGGGGCGTCTTGACGGAAAACGGCGTGACGAAAATTCGGGTCAACGGCCATCCGGTCGGCCTTGTCGGACTGGCGGAGGCGATGGCGGACATTGCCAGGAAGCGGACCGATGAAACGGACGAGGCCCTCCGGGAGGCCCTGATCGACCGCCTCTCGGCGGACAACTATATCCCGGCAAGCGCCAGACCCGCCTACGGCAAGGCCCTGCTGCGCGAATTCAAGAAATTCATGGGCGAGGCCGTCGAGGATGAACCGGCGGCGGGGTTGAGCGTCCTGATTCTGGGGGTGGGCTGCACCCGATGCGATCAGTTGGAGCGGTCCGTCCTGGATCTGTTGAGCGAGATGAATCTGCCCGCCGCGGTGGACCACGTGACGGCGCCCGGGGAGATCGCGAAATACGGTGTCATGGGCACGCCGGCCCTGGTGATCGGCGGCAAGGTCGTCTGGATCGGGTCCGTGCCGCCGAAGCACCGGATCAAACAGTGGCTGCTGGAGGCGCAAGGGGCCTCTCCGGCGTCAGAGTGTGGGAAAACACGCAGCTCGACAATGAATCGACCCTGATTTTCAGGGAAGCGGGAGGCAGGGCGATGGACATCAAAATTCTGGGTCCCGGATGCGTCAAGTGCCGTCAGGTCGAGGCGCTGGTCAGGGAGGCGGTGGCCGAAACGGGCCGGGAGGCCCGGATCGAACATGTGACGGAATTCAAGAAGATCGCCGACTACGGCGTCTTCGCGACCCCCTCGGTGGTGGTGGACGGCGAGGTGAAATCCGTGGGGAGGATCCCGAAGAGGGAAGAGATCAAGGCCTGGCTCGACGAGGCGGCGCGCTGACCGGCTGGCCGAACCGGCCTGAACTGCACGAGGAGGTCCGATTGATGGCGGAAGGGATTGTCAAGCGGTTGTCGTTTCTGGATCGGTATCTGACGTTGTGGATCTTTCTGGCGATCGGCCTGGGGATCGGGATCGGGTTCTTTCTGCCGGGACTGTCGAAATTCATCACCGGCCTGCAGGTGGGGACGACCTCGATCCCCATTGCGGTCGGCCTGATCCTGATGATGTACCCGCCCCTGGCCCGGGTGAAGTACGAGCAGATGGGCAAGGTCTTCGAGAACAAACGGATGCTCGTCATATCGCTCCTGCAGAACTGGGTCATCGGTCCGCTCGTCATGTTCGCGCTCGCCGTCCTCTTTCTCCGGAACTACCCCGAGTACATGGTCGGCGTCATCCTCGTCGGGCTCGCCCGCTGCATCGCCATGGTCATCGTCTGGAACGAACTGGCCGGCGGAGACCGGGAGCTGGCCGTGGGGCTCGTCGCCTTCAACGCCATCGCCCAGGTCCTCTTCTACGCCGTGTACATCTATTTTTTCATCACGCTGATGCTCAGCTGGCTCGGACTCGCGGAAAGCCTCGACATCAACGTGTCCATGGCGGAATCGGCGAAGACCGTCTTCATCTATCTGGGCATCCCCTTTTTGGCGGGGCTCGTCACCCGTTACGGCCTGATCGCCGTCAAGGGGGAGGCCTGGTTCACCGGCGTCTTCATGCCGAAAATCAGCCCGCTGACGCTGGTGGCGCTTCTCTTCACAATCGTGGTCATGTTTTCCACGCAGGGGAACAAGATCATCGCCGCGCCGTGGGACGTGGTTATCGTGGCGATTCCCATGCTCTTGTATTTCCTCATCATGTGGTTCACAACCTTCTTCGTCATCCGGAAGATCGGCGGGAACTACGCCCAGACGACGGCCGTCTCCTTCACGGCGGCCTCCAACGACTTCGAACTGGCCATTGCCGTGGCCATCGCCATCTTCGGCATTCATTCCGGCCAAGCCTTCGCCACGGTGATCGGGCCGCTCCTGGAGGTGCCCGTCTTGATCCTGCTCGTCAACGTGGCCCTGAAGTTCAAGCGCACGTACTTCCCGGGGCGGGAATCCCTGTCAAGGTGAGGCAGGAAGAGCATCGCCTGCCCCCGTTTCTTCGGGTCGCTTCTGATGGAACACAACCACAACCCTGGACAACCGCCGACGTCGCCGAGGAATCTGTTGTTCGCCATCGTGATCAACGGCGGGATCGTCGCCTTTGAAATGGTGTTCGGCCTGCTGATCCAGAGCATGGCGCTGATTTCGGATGCGGTTCACAACCTGAGTGACATCGCGTCCATGGGCTTCAGCTACTGGGCGGAAAAGGTCTCCCGCCGGCCGGCCAACGAGAGAAAGACCTACGGCTACCGAAAGATCGAGTTCATCGCCGCCTTCGTCAACAGCATCGTCCTGTCCGTGGTCATTGCCTTCATCTTCTGGGAGACCCTCAAGCGGTTCGCGGCGCCGACCGAAATCCCGGGGAAAGAGATGCTCTGGGTCGCCATCGTCGCCTTTGTCGGCAATGGGGCGGCCACGCTGCTCCTGCAGAAAGTCTCGTCCCGGAACTTCAACCTGAAGAGTGCCTGGCTGCATTCGCTCCAGGACGCCCTGTTTTCGCTCGCGGTGATCGTCGGCGCACTCGTGATCATCCTCTTCGGCTGGCGTATGGTGGACCCCCTCATCTCGCTCGCGATCTGCGTTTTCATCGCCCGTGAAATTTATAAGATCGTCAGACAAACGGTTGATACCCTCCTGGATGCCGTGCCGCCCGGTATCGATTTCATGCAGGTCAGAAACGACCTGTTGGCCATTCCGTCCGTGGTGCAGGTCAACGATCTCCATATCTGGCAGACCGGCGCCGATCAAAAAATGCTCTCCGCGCATCTCGCCTCCGCCGGGGACCCGCCGGACCACGAAGCCATCATTCGCTCGGCCCAGGAGATGTTGATGCACAGGCACGGGATCCGGCATACGACGCTCCAGATCCTGTCCGCCTCGGCCGGACCGATGGAGCACTGCAACCATTGCAACGAAATGGCGAAGTAGGCTCCCCGCCTCGCCCGCCGTCCGTCAGCGGGGCGGCGTCTGGCAGGTGGGGCAGAAGTAGGTTCCTCGTCCGGCCAGACGGATGCGGACCACCGCCGCGGCGCAGCGGGGACAGGCTTCCCCCGCCTTTCCGTAGACCTTCAGGCGATGCTGATAGACGCCCGGTCGGCCGAACAGGTCGCGCCAGTCGGAAATGGACGTGCCCCGGCAGGCGACGGCGTCGCGCAGGATGGCCTTCGTGGCCGTCGCGATCCCGATCCACTCCTCCCGGGTCAGCGACCCCGACGGCGTCCCGGGATGAATCCCCGCGGCGTGCAGAATTTCGCAGGCGTAGATGTTGCCGATGCCGGCGACGAGGCGCTGATCCAACAGGAAGGATTTGACCGGCAGGCGCCGTCCGGCGGCGAGGGCCATCAATGTCCCGGCGGGGATGGATTGCGACGGATCCGCGATCGGGGACGGCGCCGGGCGCCCGGGGAAGCTCCCGAGGGTCGCAAACCGGCGCGGGTCGATGCCGATGAGCCGGCCGGAATCGAACGAAAACCGGAAGCGCGTATGGGGGAATACCCCCGGTCCGGTCAGCCAGCGGAGACGCCCCGACATCCGCAGGTGCAGCGCCAGCGTTGCCCCGTCGTCGAGATGGAACTCCAGCGACTTGCCCCGCCGGCTCAAGGCCAGGATGGTCTTCCCCGCCGGATCGCGTATCCCCCGCAGCTTTTCATCCAGGATCTCCAGCCCCCGGATGGTCTCCCCGGCGATCAACGGGCTCAGCTGGCGTCGGAGGGTCTCGACTTCTGGCAATTCCGGCATGAGCAATCCTCTTTTTTGACTGCATTCTAACGCCCCGCCGTCACGCGAAGTCAAGGGGATTTTCTGCCGCGCCGGTTTCCGGCCACGGATCGGGATCCTCCCGGGAGCGGCGAGACGCGCCCCGGATCGGAACAGAAAGTTCTCGAATCTATACGATCGGAATTAATAATTCCGATTCCAGGGGGCAGCTGGCCCACGCGCGGACCTCATCCGCTTTGGAAGGGATGCGTCTTGTCCGGCGGTACTCCCGCCAGAGTCCGCCTCCCGCAACGCCTTCCGCCGGGTTCGGTCCCGGGGGAGGCGCCGGCGGACCCGCCGGTTCCTGTCTGGCACGATTCTTTCAGTAGCCTGAGGACGGATCTACACATGACGAATCGAACTGGGAGTCAGACCTATGGCCTGCAAGAAAGGCGAAAATCTTGTCACCGTCACGGGGATCGTCATCCCCGTGGATTGGAAGGGTGATCGCGTCGTTGCTGCTGCCATCGCTACTGCCCGTGAGGAGGAATATTTCATCGCGCGCAACCGCAAGGGTGGAGAGCTGCTGAAGTTCCTCCAGGAGCCCATCGAGGCGGAGGGGGTGGTCGGTACGGATGAAGACGGCCGGATGACCATCCGCGTGAAGCGGTATACCGTCAAATCGTGAACTGGCGGTCGGGATAAAGGCCAGGATGAAGGAGGCAGGCGGCATGGAGATTGAAGCACTGGTCGGTGAGGAGGTTGAGCCTCCCGGTCCCTTGGCGGCGGCGTTTTCCGCGGCGGAGCCGGGCCTGAATCCGGGATGGACCGGTGCCAGGGCGGTGCCGGAGCCGCCCAGTCCCGCTGCCCGGAAAGGCCGGGATGGCCTGGCCGCGTCCCGCGGGAGGCTGTTCCGGCGACGGTTCTTTCCCGAGGCCACCCCGGCGGACTGGAATAACTGGAATTGGCAGTTCCGAAATCGAATGGGCACCGCCGACGTCCTCGACCGGCTGCTGCGGCTGACCGAAGACGAAAAGAGCGCCATCTCCCGTCATGCCGGACTCCTGCCGGTTGCGGTCACGCCGTACTACGCCAGCCTGCTCGACCCCGACAACCCGCAACAGCCCCTGCGCCGCACCGTGATCCCCACCAATGACGAATTTCTGCGCACGGCGGGAGAGGCCGATGATCCCCTGGAGGAGGAGCGCGACAGCCCCGTCCCCGGCATTGTGCACCGCTATCCGGATCGCGTGCTTTTCCTGGTGACCGGCCTGTGCTCCACCTATTGCCGCTACTGCACGCGCTCGCGGATGGTGGGGACCGCGAAATACGGGTTCTCTCATGATCAGTGGGGCGAAGGCCTGGCCTACATCCGTGCCCATGCCGAGGTCCGGGACGTGCTCCTGTCCGGCGGGGATCCCCTCACCCTGACGGACGATAAACTGGCGTGGCTGCTGGCCGAGCTGCACCGGATCCCCCATGTGGAGATGATCCGCATCGGCACCAAGGCCCCCGTGGTGATGCCGCAGCGGATCACCCCCGCCCTCGTCGCCGTGTTGAAGAGGTTTCACCCCCTCTGGATGAGCCTTCACGTGACCCATCCGGACGAGCTGACGCCGGAGATGGGCCGGGCCTGCGCCCGGCTGGCGAATGCCGGCATCCCGCTGGGCAGCCAGACCGTCCTTCTGTCCGGCATCAACGACGACCCGGCCACGATGAAAGCGATGTTCCAGGGCCTGCTGCACCTGCGCGTGAAGCCCTACTATCTCTATCAGTGCGATCCCATCCCCGGGTCGTCCCATTTCCGGACGCCGGTGGCCAAGGGGCTGGAGATCATCGAAAGCCTCCGCGGACACACGACGGGCTACGCCGTGCCGACCTATGTGATCGACGCCCCCGGCGGCGGCGGCAAGGTGCCCCTCCTGCCCCGCTACTGCCTGGGCCGGCAGGGAGACGACCTCCTGCTCAAGAATTATCTGGGGCAGGTTTACCGCTATCCGGATCATCCGGTCTCCGGGTGGGACATCCATTGAATCCCCGTCCCGATCCCCATTTCCATCCCGTGGGCGGAGGCCGCTGATGGCAGCGGCGACGGCATCCGGCCTGCGGATCGGGATGACCTACGACCTCCGGGAGGACTATCTCGCCCAGGGATACGGCGACGAGGAAACGGCGGAATTCGACCATCCCGAAACGATCCGGGCGCTGGCGGACGCGCTGGAGGCGGCCGGCCACGGGGTGGACCGGATCGGCCCCCTGAGATCCCTGGTGCGCCGCCTGGCGAACGGCGAGAGCTGGGATCTGGTGTTCAACATCGCCGAAGGGCTGCACGGGTTCGGACGCGAGGCCCAGGTGCCCGCGCTGCTCGAGGCCTATGGCATCCCCTATACGTTCTCCGATGCGCTCGTGATGGCCCTGACCCTCCACAAGGGCCTGACGAAGCACATCCTCCGCGATCGCGGGATCCCCACGCCGGCGTTCGCTGTCATCGACACCCCCGCGGACCTCGCCCCGCCGAACCTGTCTTTTCCCCTGTTTGCCAAACCCGTCGCCGAAGGCACGGGCAAGGGGGTGACGGGGGCGTCGACGGTGCATTCGTCCGAGGCGCTCGCGCGCGTCTGCCGGACCCTGCTCGAGCATTTTCGCCAGCCGGTCCTGGTCGAGGAATTTCTGCCCGGCCGCGAGTTCACCGTCGGGATCATCGGCACGGGACGGGCCGCTGAGGTCGTTGGGGTCATGGAGGTGCAGTGGATGCCGCAGGCCGAAGGGGAGGTCTATTCCTTTGCCAACAAGGAACACTGGGAGGACCGGGTGGTCTACCGTCTGGCGGGGGACGCGGAGGCGGACGCCGCCGGGGAGGTTGCGCTCGCGGCCTGGCGGGTCCTGGGCTGCCGGGATGCGGGACGGGTCGATCTCCGTTCGGATGCGCGCGGCAACCCGAACTTCATCGAGGTCAACCCCTTGGCCGGGCTGCGACCCGGCTATTCGGACCTTCCCATCCTCTGCGGGCTGGCCGGCATGACCTACCAGACGCTGATCGAGCGGATCGTCGCCTCGGCCCTCGCGCGCCATCCCGCGGCCGGTTCGAAAAGGACCGCCCCGCCTCTCTGAGGCGGCCTCTCCCGCCCGCTAAGCGAACAGTTTGCTGAACGCCCAGTGCCGTCGCTTTTTCCAGCTCCCCCGATGATAGGCGTAGCTGGCCAGGAGGGGGAGGACGGAGGTGGCTTCGGCATACACCATCTGCTCATGGGTCACATCGACCTTGCCCCACGACGCGGCCTCCTTCAGCGTGGAGCTCGAACAGGCGCCGTCGCGCACGTCGGCCACGGTGATCTGGATGGCATATTTGTGCATGGGGACGTCCTCGCCCAGAACCTCCGCGCAGATCACCGTGTCCTGGGCGAAATTCTTGGGCACCCCGCCGCCGATCATGAGAAGCCCGGTCGTCTCGGCGGCGATCTTGACCTTTGTCAGTTCGAGGAAATCCTTGACGGAGTCGATGGAAACGTGTCGATCCGGCCGCTCGTGCTGATGGAGGACGAGGCCGAACCCGGCGCTGCTGTCGGAGAAGGCGGGACAGAAGATCGGAACGTCTTCCTCGTAGGCGACCTGAACCAGGGAATCCTTCTTTTTGGCGTGCACGGTCAGGTGACGGCCCATCTCCCGGATGAATTCCCGGGACGAATAGGGGCGCGGCGGCAGGGCGTCGGCGATCGCCTTGACCGTCCGGTCGCAGGCCTGCAAGGCCTCCTCGTCGATATAGGTGTCGTAGATCCGGTCGATGTAAAGCCGGCGCAGCTCCCGGTCGTCGACCTGCGGGGTGCCGCGGTAGTGGCGGAATCCCAGGGCCTCAAAGAAATCCATGTCCACGATGGTGGCCCCGGTGGCCACGACGGCGTCGACCATGTGATGCCGGACGAGATCGGCGTAAATCTGCATGCAGCCGCCGGCGCTCGTGCTGCCGGCGATGGTCAGGATGATGGCGCACTTCCGGTCGGCCAGCATCCGGTCGTAGATCTCCGCGGCCGCGCCGAGGTCCCGGGCCGAGAAGGACATCTCCTTCATGGCATCGATGATGGCCGTGGCGTCGATGGCCTTGATATCGACATGCCGGATGGGCCGCTTCAGATAGTCCTTCTTTTTCATGATCCCTGATCCCGCTTTCCAGGCCGACCCTCCGGATCGGGCCTTTGCGCATCGTTTCTCCCGCCATACGAAATCTTCCGGTCTCCTGTCAATGAGAAATCGGCGGCGACCCGGCCGCGCGAGGGGCAAAATCCCGCTTGTCAGACGGGGGGATATCTGATAGGTTTCTCGGGCGGGAACTTGATATTTATGAAGGAAATTCTTACGGTTACAATCCTGACGGAGCGCATCCGGGAACTTTTGGAGGGCGGTTTCGGGGTCGTCTGGGTCGAGGGCGAGGTGTCCAACCTGCGCCGGCCCGCCTCGGGGCATCAGTACTTTACCCTGAAGGACGACCGCTCCCAGATCCGGGGGGTGCTCTTCCGTTCCGCCTTCTCCCCCGAGCGCGTGGGCCGGTTTTCCCTCGAGGAGGGGCTGGGGGTCCTCTGCCGGGGACGGGTGAGCGTCTATCCGCCCCGCGGCGACTATCAGCTGATCGTGGATCACGTGGAGCCGCTGGGGCTCGGCGCCCTGCAGAAGGCCTTCGAACAGCTCAAGGCCCGCCTGGAGGCCGAGGGACTCTTCGATGCGGCCCGCAAGCGGCCGCTCCCGTTCCTCCCGCGCCGGATCGCCGTCATCACCTCTCCCACGGGCGCCGTGATCCGGGATATCCTCAACGTGACCGGCCGGCGCTTCCCCGCGGTGCCGATCCTGCTCGTCCCCGTGCGGGTTCAGGGTCCGGAGGCCTCCGCCGAGATCGTCCGGGCCCTGGAAGACGTTCAGACCCGGGCCGACGTCGACTGTGTCATCCTCGCCCGGGGGGGCGGCTCCCTGGAGGACCTCGCGCCCTTCAACGACGAGGGCGTGGCGCGGGCGATTGCCCGGTGCCGCCTGCCGGTGGTGTCCGCCGTCGGTCACGAGACGGATTTCACCATCGCCGATTTCGTGGCCGATCTCCGCGCCCCGACCCCCTCGGCGGCGGCGGAGCTGGCCGTGCCGGTCCGGAACGAACTGCTGGGGACGGTGGATGCGCTCGCCCGGCGCCTGATCCGGCAGCAGGACCTGGGCCTGCGGGGGTTCAGGGAGCGGGTCCGGACGGCCGGGGATCGCCTCCGTCACCCGGGACGCGTCATCGGCGATCACCGGCTGACGGTCGACGACCTGAGCGAGCGCCTGCGGCGCGGCCTCCGCCAGCGGGCGGCGGCGGAGCGGGCGGCGTGGTCGAGCCTCCGGACGCGCCTGGTTCAGCGGGATCCCCGGCAGACGGTCCGGGAAAAGCGCCTCCTGATCGGGGAGGGCCGCCGCCGCCTGGAGCAGGGCTGCCAATCCCTGCTGGCGCGCAGCCGGGAACGCCTGAAGGCCGGTGCGGCCCTGCTGGGTTCCCTCAGTCCCCTGGGCGTGCTCAACCGCGGGTACGGCATCGTCCGCCGCCTTCCCGACGGGGCGATCCTCCGCCGGGCGGACGCCGTCGCGGCCGGCGGCGAGGTGGCCGTGCAACTTTCCCGGGGCCGCCTGACGGCCCGGGTTCTGAAGATCGAACAGGAGCAGTGAGGAATGGCCAAGGAAAAATTCGAAGACGCCCTTCACAAGCTGGAGGCGCTCGTGCGCAAGATGGAAAGCGGCGAGCTTTCCCTGGAGGAGTCCCTCAAGGCCTTCGAGGAGGGCATCCGCCTCTCGCGTCAGTGCGCGCAAAGGCTCGACGAGGCGGAACGGCGCGTGGAGGTGCTCCTCCGCGACGGGGACGGTCTGGCCGTGCGCCCCCTGCCCGCCGCGGATGTCGAGGATTGATCGCCGTGGGTGACGGGAAACGGGACAACAGCGAGGCCTTGAAGCTGCACGCCTACCTGGAGGAAAAGCAATTCCGGGTCGAGGAGGCGCTCGCGCGGTTCCTGCCCGCCGAAGACGTCTTTCCGCCGGTCATCTTCCGGGCCATGCGCCACAGCGTGCTTGCCGGGGGGAAGCGGCTCCGGCCCATTCTGTGCCTGGCGGCGGCGGAGGCGGTCGGGGGAGAGGCGGAAACGGTCCTGCCGGTGGCGTGCGCCCTGGAGTTCATCCACACCTATTCCCTGATCCATGACGACCTGCCGGCCATGGACGACGACGACCTCCGGCGCGGGCGGCCGACGAGCCACAAGGTCTTCGGGGAGGACATCGCCATCCTGGCCGGCGATGCCCTGCTCACGGAGGCCTTCCATCTGCTGTCCCGGCACGACGGGCGGGCGACCCTGCCGCCGGAACGGCGGCTCGCCGTCATCCACGACATTGCGGCGGCGGCGGGCTTCCGGGGCATGGTCGGCGGCCAGGTCGTCGACGTCCAGTCGGCGGGCAAGGCCGTGGACCGACAGACGCTGCACTACATCCACACCCGCAAGACCGGCGCCATGATCGTCGTTTCCGTCCGCGCGGGCGCCATCCTGGCCGGCGCGGACGCCGGCGCGGTGGCGGCCCTGACGGCCTACGGCGAACAGGCGGGGCTCGCGTTCCAGATCGCCGACGACATCCTGAACGTGGAGGGGGACGCCCGGCGTCTGGGGAAAACCACGGGGAGCGACGCCGCGCGGGGAAAGATCACCTATCCCGCCCTGATGGGCCTGGCGGCCTCCAAACGCAAGACCCGCCATCTCGTGCGGCAGGCCGTCACATCCCTGAAGGACTTCGATCATCGCGCCGACCCCCTGCGGTGGATCGCAACCTACATCATCCAGAGGCAGTCCTGAATCGACATGAATGCAACGACCCCGAAGGAAAAAGACATCTCACCCGCGGCCTGGCTCGACCGGATCGATTCCCCGGAGGATCTCCGGCGCCTCGACACGGAGCAGTTGAACCGCCTGGCGGAGGAAATCCGCGAGCGGATCATCCGGACCGTCGCCCGGACCGGGGGGCACCTGGCCTCTTCGCTGGGCACGGTGGAGCTGACGCTGGCCCTCCATTACGTCTTCAACACCCCCCAGGACAAACTGGTCTGGGACGTCGGGCACCAGGCGTATGCCCACAAGATCATCACCGGTCGCCGGGACCGCTTCGACACCCTGCGCCAGCAGGGCGGCGTGAGCGGGTTCCCGAGGCGCGAGGAAAGCCCCTACGACGTGTTCAACGTGGGGCACAGCGGCACGTCCATCTCCGCCGCCGCCGGCATCGCCGAGGCGCAATGCCTGAACCGGCGGCCGGGCAAGGTCATCGCCGTCATCGGCGACGGCTCCATGACCTCCGGCATCGCCTTTGAGGCCTTCAACTGGGCCGGAGACCGGAAGAAGAACCTGATCATCGTCCTGAACGATAACGAGATGTCCATCTCTCCCAACGTGGGGGCCATGTCGGCCTATCTGAACCGGTTGATGACCGGCCAGACCGTGACGAAGCTGAAGGCGGAGATCAAGGGGTTTCTCAAGACGATCCCCGGCATCGGCGAGCAGATGGTCAAATTCACCCGCCAGATGGAGGAGTCGCTCAAGGCCTTTATCGTCCCCGGCGCCCTGTTCGAGGACCTGGGATTCACCTACGTCGGGCCACTGCAGGGCCACCGCCTGGACCGCCTCATCCGCACCCTGCAGAACGTGCGCGAGATGGAGGGTCCCATCCTGGTCCATATCGTCACCACCAAGGGGAAGGGGTATGCCTTTGCCGAAACGGAGCCCCTGAAATTTCACGGGATCTCCGCGTTTGACGTGGAAACCGGCCGGCCCCTGGCCGTGGCGGATCCCCCCCCGACGTATACCGAGGTTTTCGGCCGGACCCTGGTCCGGCTGGCCCGGGAGGATGCCCGGATCGTGGCCGTGACGGCGGCCATGTGCGAGGGGACGGGGCTCACCGGGTTTGCCCGGGAGTATCCCCACCGTTTCTTCGACGTCGGTATCGCGGAGCAGCACGCCGTGACCTTCGCCGCCGGCCTGGCGACGGAGGGGCTGATCCCAGTGGTGGCCATCTATTCGACGTTTCTCCAGCGCGCCTACGATCAGATCATTCACGACGTCTGCCTGCAGAACCTTCCGGTCGTCTTTGCCCTCGACCGGGGGGGACTCGTCGGCGAAGACGGCGCGACGCACCAGGGCATGTTCGACCTCTCCTATCTCCGGGCGATCCCCAACCTCGTTGTCATGGCGCCCCGGGATGAAAACGAACTCCAGCGGATGCTCCAGACCGCCGTCGCCTGCGGTCGTCCGGTCGCCGTCCGTTACCCCCGGGGGAAGGCCGTCGGCGTGCCCCTCGAGGCGCCGTGCCGTGCCCTCGACGTCGGCCGGGGGGAGGTCGTCGCCGAGGGCGGCGATCTCGCGATCATCGCCGTCGGAACGATGGCGCAGCCGGCCCTGACGGCGGCGGCGCGGTTGCGGCAGGAGGGCGTCTCGGCCCGGGTGATCGACGCCCGCTACGTGAAGCCCCTGGACGAGGCCCTGATGTGCGCGGCGGCCGTCGACACCGGCCGGGTCCTGGTCGTCGAAGAAAATGTCCTGATGGGCGGCTTCGGCAGTGCCGTTCTGGAGCTTTTCGCCCGCGACGGGATCGGTCCCGTCCGGGTGCACCGTCTGGGGATCGCCGATGAATTCGTCGAGCATGCCACGCAGGCCCAGCAGCGCCGGCGCTACGGCCTCGACGAGGACGGGATCGTCGCGGCGTCGCGACGGTTGATGAACGCGGCTTCCCCGCCATGAGGTCGGGCGTGGCAGAAAAAAGAATCCGCCTCGATCGCCTGCTCGTCGAGCGGGGCCTGTGCCCCTCCCGCGAGCGCGCCCAGGCGCTCATCCTGTCCGGCGCCGTCCGGGTTGGGGAGGACCGGGTGGACAAGGCGGGCGCGATGATTCCGGCTGAAGCGGCGATCCGCCTCACGGGGCAGGACCAGCCGTATGTCAGCCGGGGCGGCCTGAAGCTCGCGGGGGCCCTCGCCGCCTGGCCGCTTCGCGTTCAGGGGTGCGTCGCGCTCGATGTGGGAGCCTCCACCGGCGGGTTCACCGACTGTCTGCTCCAGGCGGGGGCGGCCAGGGTCTACGCCCTGGACGTGGGTTACGGGCAGCTGGCCTGGAAATTGCGCGCGGACCCCCGCGTCGTTTGCCTCGAGCGCGTCAACATCCGTTATTTCGACGGGCGGGGCCTCGAGCCGCCGCCGGATCTGGCGGTGATCGACGTCTCCTTCATTTCCCTGAAGCTGGTCCTGCCGGTCGTGGAGCGGCTCGTCGTCGAAGGGGGGAGCCTGCTGGCGCTGATCAAGCCGCAGTTCGAGGCCGGCCGCGGGGAGGTCGGCAAGCACGGCGTGGTCCGCGATCCGGACCTGCACGCCCGCGTGATCGAGGACGTCGCGGCCTGTGCACGGGGCCTCGGGCTTTCCGTGGTCGGAACGTGTCCGTCGCCCCTCCTGGGGCCGGCCGGGAACCGGGAGTTTTTTCTCCTGGCTCAAAAACAGGGCTCCGAGGCGTTCCATGGACGTTAAGCTGGCGAGGACCGCGGGATTCTGCATGGGGGTCAAGCGGGCCGTCGACATGGTCCTGGACCTCGCCCCGCCCCGGGGCAAGGAAAAGCTCTACACCTACGGTCCCCTGATCCATAATCCCCAGACGATCGAACTGCTCAAGCTCAGGGGGATTACCCCCATCGAACGCCTGGACGACATGGACACCCGCAATGGTCCGGCGACGCTCATCATCCGGGCGCACGGCATCTCACCCGCGGAGCGGCGGGAGATCAAGGCCCGCGGGATCCGGATCATCGACGCCACCTGCCCCAAGGTGGCCCACGTGCAGGCGATCATCAAGAAGCACGCCGCCCGGCAGTACCACATCCTGATCATCGGCGACCGGTCCCATCCCGAGGTCAACGGCCTGCTGGGCTATGCCGGGGACCGGGGGACGGTGATCAGCGGCGTGGAGGACGTCGGCCGTCTGCCGGCCCTCGACAAGGTGTGCGTCGTGGCCCAGACCACGCAGGGGGTGGAAGAGTTCGAAACCCTGGTCGGGTGCATCCGGGACCGGTTTCCGGAAACCGTGGTCTTCAACACGATCTGCGACTCGACGGAAAAAAGGCAGACCGAGGTCCGGGCGATGGCGGCCGAGATGGAAGCCATGTTGATCGTCGGGGGACAGAACAGCGCCAATACGCAGCGTCTGGCGCGCCTGTCGGAGCGCCAGGGGACGCCGACGTTTCACATCGAGACGGCCGAAGACCTGAAGGGGATCGACCTGTTCCGGTACCGCCGGATCGGCGTATCGGCCGGCGCCTCGACGCCGAACTGGATCATCCATCGCGTGGTCGACGACCTGGAGAACGACCCGGGAGAGAAGCGCCGGGGCCTGTTCTCCTTCTGGACGCTGACCGTCCGAACAGAGGTCTTCTCCGCAATCGGCGGCGCCGGTCTTTCGTTCGCCTGCATGTTCCTGCAGGGCCTGCGGCCCGATGTCCTGAATCTTCTGACGGCGGCGCTTTATGTCTATGCCATGCATACGCTGAACCGGTTTCTCGCCCGGAAGGGGAGCATCATCGGTTCCTTCCGGGAGGCCACCTACCGGCGACACGAGCGGCGCTTCCTGTCGCTGGCGGTGCTCGCCATGGTGCTGGCGCTGACGCTCGCCTTCCTTTCAGGGTGGGCCCCGTTCATCCTGCTTTTCACGCTGTCCGCGCTGGGCCTCGTCTACAACCTGCGGATCCTGCCGCCGACCTGGCGCTTCCGGGGGTTGAGCGACCTGCCGGGATCCAAGAACGTGGCCATGGCCCTGGCCTGGGCCGCGGTGACCGCCTTTCTCCCCCGGATCACGGTCGGATTCGAGGCGCCGCCGTCCCTGACGGTCGCGTTTTTCCTGGCCTTTTCCCTGGTGTTCGTCCGTTCCGCCCTGTCCGATATCCTGGACATCCAGAGCGACCGCCTCATCGGCCGTGAGACGATCCCGGTCCTGATCGGCAAGGACCGCACCCTGGTCCTCCTCAAGGGCATTGCCCTCCTCACCGCGCTCGTCCTCGTCGCGGCGCCGTTCGCGGGATGGGCCCCCTGGCGGATCTGGACGCTCATCGGCTGTCCATTTTATGTATGGATTTGTTTTATCATTTGTGATAGGGAGGCGTGGTTTCCGGGCGTTCTGCTGGAAGGCCTGCTGGAATCCGTGTACTTGGTAGCCGGTTTGAGCGCCGGGGTGGGCCTGCTCTTCCCCCGGGGCTTCCTGTCATGATCCGTTGAAGGAGGTGCGCCGATGATGAGAAAAAGAACAGGGCACATGCTGCTCGCGGCTCTGCTCGTCCTGTCGCTCGCCGGTTGCGGAGGGCTCCGTTACTCCCAGGTCGATCCGGAATCCAAGTACTTCCACCCGCGGCGGATCGGCGTCCTGCCGGTGGACGTGGGAACCTACGAGGAGGCCCGCGGCAATGTGGACCAGACCCTGGCGGGCGTCCTGATCGACAGGAAGTGGTTCGCCGACGTGGTCTCCGGGGATACCATCGCCCGGCAGTTTTCCGCCAACGAAGAGCTCCGGAAGGTCGTGATGGACTACATGGCCAAGCTCAAGACCGTGAATTTTTCCGATCCGCAGCAGAGCAAGAAGATCGGCGAACTGACCCAGGTGGATGCCCTGTTGATGGTGAACGTCGACGACTGGAACTACGCGATCGAGAACGGCGAAAAGGTGGCCAAGGTGGGGATGGGGATGAAGCTGATCGACGTCACCACCGGGAAGATCATGTGGAAAGCCGGACATGTCGTCATTGAAAACTATCGCGTCTTCAAACCGAAACTGCCGGATGTCGCCCGGGACTTGGTCAAGGAGATGATCGAACACATGCCCCATTGAGGGCCGCCCGCCCCGGCTCCGCCGTGCGGATCCGGCCGGGCGGGGCAGGCGCAAGCCCCGCGGTCGGGGACGGACATCGGGAGGAAAACCGAGATGAAGGAACAGGTGAAACAGGCGCTGGACAAGATCAGACCCAACCTCCAGGCCGACGGCGGGGATGTGGAGCTGGTCGAGGTCACGGACGATGGCGTGGTGAAGGTGAAGCTGACGGGCGCCTGCCGGGGCTGCCCCATGTCGCAGATGACGCTCAAGAACGGGATCCAGCGGCTCCTGCTGCAGGAAGTCCCCGGCGTCAAGGAGGTCGTGTCCGTCGCTTAGGCGGACGGGGCCGCGCGGGACGAAACAGCGGGGACGGGCCCGCCCGTCCGTTCCAGAGATCCCGGTCCGGGGCAACGGGCCGGCAGAAGGCAAATACGATAACAAGGTTTAAGGAGAATAAAGGGTATGGCGTACATCATCACGGATGAATGCATTGCCTGCGGTTCCTGCCAGGATGAGTGTCCGGTGGAAGCGATCAGCGAGGGCGACGACAAATATGTCATCGACGCCAGTCTCTGCACGGATTGCGGCGCGTGTGCGGACCAGTGTCCCGTGGAGGCGATCGTTCCGGGCGACGACAAATAGACCGGCATCAGACAGGTCGTGACGCAGGGGGAAATTACCGCGAGACGAAGCCCGGTTGTTTCCCCCCTCTTTTTTTCAGCGGGAACGGACGGACCCCGATGCAGCCATTGATTACATTCGAGGGGATCGAGGGGTGCGGCAAGACGACCCAGATGAAGATGGCGCGCGAAGTGCTGCGCCATCACCACCTCCCCCATCTCCTGACCGAGGAGCCCGGCGGGAGTCCCCTGGGCCGGCGGATCCGCCAGATCCTGCTCCGGCAGGGCCCGGAGGCGATCTGCCCCGAAGCGGAGATCCTGCTGTTCTGCGCCGCCCGCGCCCAGCATGTCCGGGAAACGATTCTGCCGGCGCTCCGGCGGGGGGAATGGGTGCTCTGCGACCGCTTCAGCGACGCCTCGTTCGCCTATCAGGGGTTCGGACGGGGGCTCGATCTGGACGGCATCCGGCAGATCGACGCCTTTGCCTCGCCGCTCCGCCCGGCGCTGACGTTTCTGTTCGATCTGCCGGTGGAAACCGGTTTGCAGCGGGCGCTCGACCGGATCAGCCGCGCCGGCACAGAGGCGCCGGAAGACCGTTTTGAACACGAGGCCCTCGCGTTCCACCGGCGGATCCGGAACGGCTACCTGACGATGGCCCGGGAGAACCCGGAGCGTTTTCGCATCATCGACGCCACCCGGGACATTTTCACCATCCACAAAGACGTCTCCGTCCAGCTGGCCGCATTCATCAAAGGTCAGATCCATGCCCTTCCGTGACCTTTACGGACATGAACGTCCCCTCGGCATCCTGAAGACGGTCCTTGAACGGGACCGGATCCCGCAGGCCCTCCTGTTTCACGGCATGGAGGGCGTCGGTAAACGGACGACGGCCCTGGCGTTCGCCCAGGCCCTGAACTGCCGCGAAGGGGAGACGGACGCCTGCGGGCGGTGCCCCTCCTGCCGGAAGATCGAACACGGCACGCACCCCGACGTGTCCACCCTCGCGGCCGAAGGCCAGTACATCCGCATCCGGGACATCCGCGCCCTCCAGGAACAGATGCAGTTCAGGCCCTACGAGGGCCGGTGGCGGGTTTTCCTTGTCCGGGAGGCGGACCGGATGAACCTGGAAGCGGCCAACGCCCTGCTCAAGACCCTGGAGGAACCGTCCGCGCACCACGCCCTGATTCTCCTGACGGCGCATCCCGACCGGCTGCCCCGGACCGTCCTGTCGCGCTGCCAGCAGGTGCGGTTTCATCCCCTTTCCCGGGAAACGGTTGAGCGGTTTCTCGTGGAGCGGCATGCCCTGGAGGCGGCGACGGCCGGCCTGCTCGCTTCCTGCTCCGGCGGCAGCATCGCCCGGGCCCTGACCCTGAGGCAGGGGGATTTTCTCGAGATGCGGCGGGGCCTCCTGGAGCGGATGGCCTCTCCTGCCCTCCGGGAACCCTGGCAGCGCCTGTCCTTCCTCGGTGAGCTCGGTCAGGAGCGCCATTCGCTGGCGGAACGGCTGGCCGTCATGCGGAGCTGCTGGCGGGATGCCCTCGTCGTCCGGGAGACGGGAGAGGCGGGGCTGCTCATCCACCGGGACTGCGAGGCGGAAATCCGCACCCTGGCCGACCGGCGCACGGGGGAAGAGATCCTGAACAACATCCGGCTCATCGACCGGGCCATCGCGGCCCTGGAGCAGAACGCCAATAAGCAATTGACTTTGGAAGTCATGATGTTTAGACTGGCCCTCTGAAGGCAGATCTTACGAAAAGGGGTACCTCAAGACCGTTGCGAAACATTGTCGGCGTCAAATTCAAGCAGGAAGGCAAGATCTACAGTTTTCACGCCGGGGACCTGGATCTCAGGAAGGGCGACCCCGTCATGATCCAGACGGAGAACGGTCCGGCGATGGCCTGGGTGGCGACGGACGTCCAGCAGGTGCCCCTGCCCAAGGTTCCGGCCACCCTCAAGAACATCCTGCGCCGGATGACGCCCGAAGACCAGAAAGTCAAGGCGGACAACGATCGCCTGGAGGCCGAGGCGCGGGCCTTCTGTCTCGTCCGGATCCGGGAGCGCGGCCTGCCCATGAAGCTCGTCGACGTCGAGTGCCTCTTCGACCGCAGCAAGGTCATCTTTTATTTCACGGCGGAAAACCGCGTCGATTTCCGGGAGCTCGTCAAGGACCTGGTGCAGAAGTTTCGCTCCCGCATCGAACTCCGGCAGATCGCCGCCCGCCACGAGGCGCGCCTGGTCAAGGGTCTGGGCGTCTGCGGCCGCGAGATCTGCTGCGCCACCTTCCTCCAGAACCTCGACCGGGTCTCGGTGAAGATGGCCAAGGAACAGAGCATGTCGCTCAATCCCGAGAAAATTTCGGGCCTCTGCGGGCGGCTGATGTGCTGCCTGGCCTATGAGCATGACACCTACCTCGACATGAAGCGCGACATGCCCAAGTGCGGCAAGGTGATCCAGACCCCGGAGGGTCGCGGACGGGTCACTCGCCAGAACGTCTTCGAGGGGCAGATCACCGTGATGCTCGAAGGCGGCAAGGAAATCACCCTGAACGTGACGGATCTCTGAAACGTCCCGGCTCAGAGACGGACGGCCGCGCGCCTGCAACGATTCAAAGGACCCCCGTTATGGAAAACGTCTTCTACATCACGACCCCCATCTATTACGTCAATGCCTCCCCCCACATCGGCCACGCCTACACGACGATCGTGGCCGACGTACTCGCCCGGTACCATCGCGCCCAGGGATACCGGACCTTCTTCGTCACCGGCACCGACGAGCACGGCGACAAGATCGCCGAGGCCGCCCAGAAGGCCGGGGTCACCCCCCAGTCCTACGCCGACCGGATCAGCGCCCAGTTCAGGGCCCTGTGGCCGGAACTGGCCGTCACGAACGATTACTTCATCCGCACCACGGACGCCGACCACGTCCGGACCGTGCAGCGGATCCTCCAGAAGGTCTACGATGCGGGCGACATCTATTTCGGCAGCTACGAGGGCTTCTACTGTGTCGGGTGCGAGCGCTTCTACATGGAAAAGGAACTGGTCGACGGCAAGTGCCCCGACCACCAGACCGCGCCCGAGTACCGCAAGGAGAGCAACTATTTCTTCCGGATGAGCCAATACCAGGACTGGCTGCTCGGTCACATCCAGGCGCACCCCGAGTTCATCCGGCCGGAGCGCTACCGCAACGAGGCCCTGGCCTTCCTCCGTGAATCCCTGGAGGACCTGTGCATCTCCCGCCCCAAGTCGCGGCTGACCTGGGGCATCACCCTGCCCTTCGACGCCAACTACGTCACCTACGTCTGGTTCGACGCCCTGATCAACTACGTCACCGCGCTGGGCTACCCCGATTCGGCGCGCTTCGGCGAGTTCTGGCCCGTCGCCCAGCACCTGATCGCCAAGGACATCCTGAAGCCCCACGGGATCTACTGGCCGACGATGCTCAAGGCGGCCGGGATCGAGCCCTACCAGAACCTGAACGTCCACGGCTACTGGAACGTGGATGCGAGCAAGATGTCCAAAAGCCTGGGCAACGTCGTCAAGCCCCTCGATCTGAAGGACAAGTACGGGCTCGATCCGTTCCGCTACTTCCTGCTCAGGGACATGGTCTTCGGGCTCGATTCGAATTTCAGCGAGGAGGCCTTCGTCCAGCGGATCAACGCTGATCTTGCCAACGACCTGGGCAACCTCGTCAGCCGCACGCTGACGATGGCGGCCAAGTTCCTGCCCGCCGGGGTGCCGGCCGTGACGGACGCGGCGGCGGAGGCGGCGCCCCTTCCGGACACCGCCCGGCGCGTGATCGCGGAGGTGGAGGCGGACTTTGCCGAGCTGGGTCTGCACAAGGCCCTGATGGCGATCTGGGAGTTCATCAACGTCGCGAACAAGTACATCGTGGAGAACGAGCCCTGGACGCTGGCCAAGGAACCGGAACGGCGGGGGCGGCTGGAGGCGGTGCTGTACAACGTCCTCGAGGCCCTGCGCGTGATCGCCGTCCTGATCGCCCCCTTCATGCCGTCCACGGCGGAGCAGATCCTCTCCCGGCTCGGCATGGAGGGCGCGGCGCCGGATTTCGATTCGATCCGCCGCTGGAGCGGCCTGCCGGCCGGCAGCCGGCTCACGCGGGGCGAGGCCCTGTTCCCACGGGTCGAATTCAAAAAGGAGGACGCACCGATGTCCGAAACCAAGGAAGAGGCGATCCCGGTCAAGCCGGAAATCGCCTATGAGGATTTTGCACGCATCGATCTGCGGGTGGCCACGATTCTGGAAGCCGAGGCCGTCCCGAAATCGAACAAGCTCGTCCGCCTGAAGATCGATCTCGGCGAGGAGCGGCAGATCGTGGCCGGCATCGCGAAGGATTACCCCCCGGAGACCCTGGTCGGGAAGAAGATCGTCGTCGTGGCCAATCTGAAACCCACCAAGCTCATGGGCGTCGAATCCCGCGGCATGCTCCTGGCGACGGATACGCCGGAAGGCCTGACGCTGATCGGCTTCGACCGCGATCCGAAGACGGGCGCCCCGGTTCGTTAGGGGAGTCCCCCCCCCCCGCCTCGGCCGTGGCGCCCCTGGCCCGGTAGCCCGAATGTCCGAACGCGGGTCGGATAGGGCCGTTTTCAATCCGTTCGGGTTTTGACGGGCGGCAGGGGGGACGGGAAGGGTCAAACGGCGCCCGGGCCGGGGGAAGGGGGCTTCCCCGGCCCGGGTTTCGTGCAAGGGGTTCGTGTTTTTCTCAGGCCAGCGCCTTCAGCAGTTTCTCTGCCATGTCCGTCTTCTCCCAGGGATAGTCGTCCATGAACAAGGTCTTGGGGATCCGGCGGTAGATGTCACCGTTCAGGAGGTCAAAGCGCTCGATCAGGCCCTGGGGCCTGAGATCGAACAGTTCCTCGACGACCTGGGCCAGGCGCTCGTCCGTCGCGCTCCCGCAGGTGCTGAAGGTGTTGATGTAGATGGAGAAGGGCCGCGCGATGCCGATCGCGTAGGAGAGCTGGACGGCGCACTTCTCGGCGATCCCGGCGGCGACGATGTTCTTCGCCACGTACCGGGCGCCGAAGGCGGCGGAGCAGTCCACCTTCTCCGGGGATTTGTTGACGACGGCGCCGCCGCCCAGCTGCGCCCCGGGGTAGCCCCCGTAGAACTGGACGACGAGCTTGCGCCCGGTCACGCCGGAATCCGCGGCGCTGCACGAGTTGACGGCCTGCCACTCCCCGGTCGGGTTGAAGAGGAACTCCGTGTCCCTGTCCACCCAGTCAGCGAGACACCCGAAGGCGATCTCCTTCGCCCGGGCCTTGATCGCCTCGCGGCTCAGCCCGTTCACCTGGCGGTAATCCACCGCGTTGGACATCAGCACCTTGGCCAGCCGCCGGGGACCGCACACCTCGGTGTTGTACTCCACCGACACCTGCCCCTTGCCGTCGGGGGCAAAGATGGGATCGCCGCACGTCTCGAAGGTGCGCATCATGCGGCTGGACAGGACGTAGGGCAGCGGGAGGAGCTCCGGGGTTTCGTTGCAGGCGAAGCCGTACATGATCCCCTGATCGCCGGCGCCGATCTCCTTGTCCTTGTTCAGATCGAGCGCGGTGCCCAGGTTGATGTCCGGGGACTGGGGGATGATCTCGTTGATGACCCGCATGGTCCGGCCGTCGAGGCCGACGGCCTCGTCGTTGTACCCCAGGGCGAGGACCGCCTCGCGGACGCATTTTTCGATATCGATGTTTTCGACCCGCGTGCGGACCTCGCCGCCGATCAGACAGAGGCTCTTCCCGAGAAAGACCTCCAGGCCGCAATGCGGCATGTTGGCCACGGTGAGCCCCAGCTTCTTCTCCTGGTCGAGGATGAGGGCGATCACCTGGGCCGAGATCACGTCGGCCACGACGTCCGGATGCCCGACTTTAACGCTTTCCGATGAAATCTGCATGCAATTCTCCTTGGCTTGAAATAAAAAAACCTCTCACAAGGAGAGGTTCATTCCAATTGTCGTTGCGACCTCATGGTTCCCTTGCGGGCTGGCTTTGGCACCTTGTGGATCAGGTTGCCGGGCGGTCACAGGGCCAGTACCCTCACGCCACTCTCCATAACTTTATGTCGGCGCGACCATACCACGGCCGCGCCAGATGTCAAGGATTATTTCTCCCCCGCTCAGTCCGTCTCCTTCTTGCCGCGGGAGCGCTCGGGCAGCTTTCCCTTCATCATGTCTCCGAAGGACCCGAACGATTCCTTTGACTTGGGAACGTACTGCTGGTAATCGCCGTTCCGGTCGCCTTCTTCCGCCGGCGCGCCGGCATCGGCCGCCGGCGTGAGCGAGATGCGCTTCTGGGCCGTTTCCACCTTTTCCACCCGCACCTCGAGGGTCTGGCCCTGGGTGAGGACCTCGTTGGGGTGGTTGATCCGCTTCCCCTTGCCGATCTTGGAGATGTGGACGAGCCCGTCGATTCCCGGCGCGAGGGTCACGAAGGCCCCGAATTTGGTCAGGCGGGCGATCACGCCGGTATGGACCGATCCCTCGGGGAAGGCGTTCTCCACCGTTTCCCAGGGATCGGGCAGGGCCGACTTCAGGCTCAGGGTGATGCGGTCGTTGGCCCAGTCCAGCCTCAGGAGGACGGCGTCGATCTCCTGGCCGACGGCGAGGACGTCCTGAACCTTCTCCACGTGCCCCCAGCCGATCTCGGAGATGGGCAAAAGCCCCTGGATGCCGCCGATATCGACGAATGCCCCGAATTTCTGCAGTGAAACGACGGTACCCCGCAGGGTCATCCCCTCGGTCAGGGTGTCCTTCAGGGCCTCCTTGCGCTGGCGGTCCTCCTCCTCGAGGATCGACCGGCGCGATACGATGATGTTGCGGCCGCGCGACCCGTATTCCACCACCCGGAAGGTGCGGGTCTTGCCGACCGGGCTCTCCGTCTGGGGCTGGCGCGGCATGCCCATCTGGGAGTGCGGGCAGAACGCCCGGAGCGATCCCCCGATGCGGACCTCGTAGCCGCCCTTGACCTCCTTCTCCACGACGCCTTCCACGGGAATCCCGCTCTTCCAGGCGTCCTCGATGTAGGAACGGGCGGCCTCCCCGCCGCTCACCTTCGTGGTGAACAGCTTCTCGTTGCGCTTGGCCGACAGAAAATAGGCCCGGATCGTATCGCCCTCCTGCACGGTGAGGTTTCCCTCGGCGTCGAGCAGTTCCGACCGGTCCAGGTACCCTTCGCTCTTGCCCCCCAAATCGAGAAATATCCATTCCGAGGTGATCTTGACGATCGTCACCTCCACCCGCTCGCCCGGCCGGAGCCGGCCGCGATCGGGAGAGGTTTCCGCCAGGAGTTCGGCAAAACTTTTTTCTTCTTCGTTGTCCGCGTGCTGCTGTTTCTCTTCGTCCATAACCGTGTCGATCCTATACCCTTTCCAAGATATCTGTATTCCCTACCTTTTCTATCGTGATCCCCCGCCCCGCCTCCTTAGGCCGCCCCGGCGCCCGTCAGGCGAGCGCCGCCGGAACCCCCGTCGGAATGTCGACGGGCCGGAGGGCCCGTTCCAGGAGGGCCCGGGTGTCCGTCACCCGCAATTTTCCGAACAGGAAGGCGAACTGCCGCTCCAGCTCCGCCCCGAGGGCCTGCCGCACGGCCTCCGGAAGGTCCCACAGGTCCTGCTTGAACGGACCGAAGCCCTTCTTGCGCGTCTTGTAGAAAAACTGTTCGTCCGTATCCGTTCCCTTGCGCTCGGAGGCCAGCTCCGCCTTCAGATAGCCGTAGATGCGGTCCCTGAGCGCGCCGGGAAAGTGCCGGCTGTCGTACAGGATGTTCTGAAATCCCGTGGCCAGGTGGATCTCCGCCGTCCCCACCGCCGGGAAGCGGTCGAACGCCTCGTCCGGCAGGGTGGAGGCGCCGTGCTGAACCGCTCCGGCCAGGCGGTACTCGCGTCGGGCCGCCCGGGAGAGTTCCGCCAGCGTGTCGAAATCGATCTTGACCTTGGCGACGCTGCCGTCCGCCAGGGGAACGCCCCCGTGCGTCGTGCCGGTCTGGACACTGATCTTGCTGATGCCCGCAAGGTCGGCCCCGGCCTCCCGCAGGACCGCCCGATACCCGTCCATGAAGGCGCGCAGCTCCTCCACGGTGCTGTTCTTCCCGCCCACCTCGCCGATTTCCCCGCCCACCGAGATCGTGATCCCCGCCGGCTCGAGGTCCCGGATCATCGTTGTCAGTTCCGCGGCCAACGTGTAGTTCGTCTCCTGCTGTTGCGCCGGGGTCGGCCGGGACAGGTCGACGAGCGTCGAGGTGTCGATGTCGATATTGTAGAATCCGCCGTCGATGGCCTCCCAGATGAGGTCCTTGACGGCGCGGACCTCGGCGGCCGGATCCTGCCCGTATTTTTTCGCGTTGACCTGGAAGTGGTCCCCCTGGAGAAAGAGCGGCCCCCGATAGCCCGTCCGGATGGCGGCGGCGGTGACGGCGGTCGCGTACTCCTCCGGCCGCTGCCGCGTGTAGTCGATCTCGGAGCGGGCGATCTCGAAGAGGACGGGACCGACCCGTCCCGCGAGCGCAGCCCTCAGGACCGCCTGGGCGACGTCGAACGTGAGCGCGCGGATGTTGATCGCCGGCACGGTGAAGCCCGAAACCGCTTCGCGCCCCATGGCCTCGTACAGGGGCTGGATCGACGACGGGAAGATCCCGAGGGCGGCCCCGGCCCGGCGGATCAGCCAGCGGGCGGCCTGCCGGACGGCGGCGTCGGCCCCGAAAACGGCGGTGTGGACCAGCCGGACGATCTCCGTTTCCCGCAGACGTCCCTCGTTAAGGACCCGGACCTCGCCCGCGTCGATCGACAGGGTGTCCCGCATGCCCTCCTTCAGGGCGGCCACATGGTCATACCTCATGAACGACAACCTCGAACGGGCGGCGCTCCGCGGAAAGCCCGGACTTCCCGGGCCCGGCTACCCTGGGCCCCCGGCTTTTCTCCCCTGGCCTAACGCCCGTTTTTTGCATTCAGATAGTCCCTCGCCCGGTCGACCTCGAACCGGCTGCCGATGTAGACGGGCGAGCGCTGCTCCAGATCCTGGACCGGGATGGCGAGAATGTCCATCGCTCCGTCGGTGGCGGCGCCGCCGGCCTGCTCCATGATGAAGGCCATGGGCTGGAGTTCGAACAGGAGCCGGAGCTTTCCCTTCGGGCTGTTCCGCAGCCCGGGATAGGCGAAGACGCCCCCCCGCTTGATGAGGATCTGGTTGATGTCCGGAACGAAGCCCCCGCTGTACCGCAGCTTGTACCCTTCGGCCTCGAGGGACTCCACGAAGCTCAGGTGCTCCGGAGACCAGTCCTTTCTCAACCCGCCCAGGCTGTAGATCGACCCCTTCTCCTTCAGGCGGATGTTCTCCTCCGACAGGACGTATTCCCCCTCCCGGTTGAGCACGAACTCATGGGTCCCCTTGCCGGCGGAATAGACCATCGTGATGAGCGGTCCGTAGGTGATGTAGAGGGCAGCGACCATGGACTGCTTGCCGGCGCAGAACATCGACTCCCGGTGGATGCCGATGATCGTGCCGATCGACAGGTTCGTATCGACGAGCGACGACCCGTCGAGCGGGTCCGCCGTGACGAAGTACTTCTCGTTTCCGTGACCGATGGGAATGACGGCGTCCTGTTCCTCCGACGCGTACTCCCGGACGAAGCCGGAAAACTGGAGCTGGTTTTTCAGGATCTCGTCGGAGCTGCGGTCCAGGGCGAGCTGGTCCTCGTCGTACATGTTCCGGAAACCGGCCAGTTTCCGGTTGGATTCGTGAATCTTCGCGGAGATGTACTTGCCCGTGACGGCGATCTGCCAGATCAGCCGCCGCAGTTCCGTCTCCACGCCGGCCATCCACATGTGGCGTCTCAGATCGACGCAGAATTTCGTGTAGTCGGAAAGGCCCTCGCCCATGCCGTGTTTCCTTCGTTTCTGTGCGGACCGCCTTTGGCGGCCTGAATCCACAGGAAAAATGCGGCTGTTTACTAACAGGTTGTGGCCCGTTTGACAAGCAGATTTTACGCATTGCCCCCTTGACAGGCGCGCCCGTTCACGGTACGGCACCATCCTGAGAACAAGGGGGAGGCGCGTATGGAGCGGAATCTTGCGGGGGTGCGGGCCCTGGTGACGGGGGCGGGCGGCGGCATCGGGCGGGCCATTGCGGTAAGGCTCGCGGCCGGGGGCTGCCGGGTGGCGGCGGCGGACATCCGGACGGACAAGACCGAACAGACCGTCGACCTGATCCGTCAGGCCGGCGGCGAGGCCCTGGCCCTGACCGTGGACATGGCCAGGCGGGCGGACATCGACCGGATGGTCGCCGAAACGGTGGTCGCCTGGGGCGGTCTCGACTGCCTCGTCAACAACGCCGGCGTCGGCGCGGCCGGGTTCATCGAGCAGGTCGCCGACGAGGACATCGAACGCACCTGCGCCGTCAACCTGGTCGGCGTCCTGATGGCCACCCGGGCGGCCGCGCCGCACCTCAAGCAGAGCGGCCGGGGACGGATCGTCAACATCGCCTCCGTCGAGGGCATCCGGGGCTCGGGACTCCTGCCCGTTTACAGCTCCACCAAGGCGGGCGTCATCGGCCTGACCCGCGCCAACGCCATCGAACTGGCCCGCTTCGGCGTCACCGTGAACGCCCTGTGCCCCGGTCCGATCCAGACGGACATGCTGGCCCCCCTGATCGCCGACCCGAAATACCGGGAAAAGACGATCCGGGGCATCCCCATGCGCCGCCTCGGCGTTCCGGAGGACGTGGCCGGCATCGTGGCGTTTCTCGCCTCGGACGAGGCCTCGTTCATCACGGGCAACACGATCGTCATCGACGGCGGGATGACGGTCAAGGCCCTGTAACGCACCACTGCCCGCCGCCGCCTCGACCTTCCGGGTGCGGCCCCGGTCGTCATGACCGGGGCGAGGGGCGCGGTGCACAGGGGCCGCGGCCCGCCCGGCCTCAGATGAGGTCCGTCCATCCGAAGCGGCGGTCGTCCGCGCGCTGGTTTTCCAGCATATGCGCTTCGATCCCCCTGCGGACCTCCTCGAACGTCCGCTCATCCATCTCCGGGGCCACCGCCCGGGGAGCGTCCCACCGGATCACGACCTTGCTGAAGGGTCTGGGAACCAGGCAACGGTCCCAGCTCTTGAGGATCCACGCCCGGCTCATGGAGATGTAAACGGGGACGACGGGAACGCCGGACTTTCTCGCCAGGGCAATCAGCCCCGGTTTCACCACGCCCCGGGGGCCCTTCGGACCGTCCAGGACGTGCACGGCGAAGGCGTGGTCCCTCAGGTCCTCGACCATCGCGGTCAGGGCCTCCTTCCCGTGCAGCGTGGAGGAGCCCCGCACGGGCCGAAACCTCATCCGCCGATAGACGTCGGCAATCAGGTCGCCGTCGCGGCTGGCGCTGATCATGACGGAGGGTTCGAACTGGGCGAAACGGTCCGCGTAGCCGACCGAGGCGATGATCCGCTGATGCCAGATGGCGGCAATCGCCTTGTTCCCGCCCTTCAGATACTTGACCAGCGCCTCTTCGTTGACGGATTCGATCCGGATGGTGAGAAAGTACAGGCGGGCGATGGCGTAGGCGATGCCGAGCAGGTGGTGCCGCAGCGCATACCCGGACAGCCCCTTGAGCGATCCGGAGCGGTTCAGCTGCGGTCTCGTTGCCTCCATTTCAGCTCCCGACCCGTTTTGATTCCGGGGGGCTTCGGGTCCGTCATGCCCCCCCGCCGAGGACCCGGTAGAGGGTGACCCGGTTGGCCAGGCCGGCATGGATCAGGGCGATCAGCCCCTGTTGCGCCGCGTAGAGCGAGCGCTGCGCATCGAGGACGGCCAGGTAGCTGTCCACGCCCCGGTCGTAGCGCGCCTGGGACAGGCGGCAGGTTTCCGCGACCGCCTCGACCAGGGCGCGCTGCGCCGCGATCTGCCGGTTCATCGTGCCCGCCGTGGCGAGGGCGTCCGCCACCTCCCGGAAGGCCGCCTGGATCGCCTTTTCGTACTGGGCCACGGCGATGTCCTTCTCCACCCGGGTGACCGCGTAGGCCGACCACGTGCGGGTGTCGAAGATCGGCATCACGATCTGCGGGGCGAAGCTCCACGCGCCCGAGCCGGACTTGAACAGGCCGGACAGGTCGGCGCTGGCGGTGCCCAGGGCCGCCGTCAGGGAGATGCGGGGGAAGAAGGCCGCCCGGGCGGCGCCGATGCTGGCATGGGCCGCCTTGAGGCGATGCTCCGCCGCCAGGATGTCCGGTCGGGACAGGAGCGTTTCCGATGACAGTCCGGGGGACACCTCGCGGGGCGGGCGGACGCCGTCCAGGTCCGAAGGCAGGAGCGCCGGCGGGATCGGGGCGCCCGCGAGCAGGCCGAGCACGTTCTCGTCCTGAGCGACCCATTGCGTGTAGCGGGCGACGTCCCCCCGGGCGACCTCCACCTGGCTCTGCGCCCGGTGGAGGTCCAGCTCGGACACCAGGCCGACGTCGCACCGCTTCCGGATCAGGGCGTAGGCGGCCTCCTGCGCCTCCAGGGTGGAGGCCATGAGCCTGAGGGTTTCCCGGTCCGCGGCGAGCACCAGGTAGGCCTGCGCGACCGTGGCCACGAGCGCGATCTCGGCGCTGCGGCGGGCCTCATCCGTGGCGAGGTATTCTTCGAGCGCCTCGTCCTTCAGGCTGCGGATGCGGCCGAAGAAATCGATCTCCCAGGACGCGACGCCGAGATTGACGTCGTACCGCTCGGCGGTGTAGGCGCGTCCGCTCGCCGAAAGGTCGGCGGGCGTGCGCGCTTCCGCCCCGCTTCCGGTGGCGTGGACCGCGGGCAGGAGTTCGGCCCGCTGGATGCCGTAGTACGCCCTGGCCCGGTCGACGTTCAGGGCCGCCAGGCGCAGGTCGCGGTTGTTGGCGAGGGCCGTCTCGATCACCTTCTGGAGGCGTTCATCGGGAAGGAACTCCCGCCAGACCGGCATGGAGGCCTGCGGTGCCACCGCATCGGCCGCCACCGGGTAGGCCGCCCCGGTCGGCCATTGGGCCGGCACCGGCGAGGCCGGACGTTCGTAGCGGGGGGCGAGCGTGCATCCGCCCAGCGCGATGGCGACGGCGATCCAGAGAGGCAGCAGGGTTCGATTCATCTCATTCAACCTCTGACGGTCCCGCGGGTTCCACCCCGGCCGCCCGCCGTCTCTGCCGTTTGCCGAAAATCTTTTCGATCAGCACGTAGAAGAGAGGCACAAAAATAAGCACCAGAACGGTCGCGGTGATCATTCCGCCCAGGACACCGGTGCCGATGGCATTTTGCGCGCCGGCGCCGGCGCCGGTGGTTATGGTAAGGGGCAGGATCCCGAAACCGAAGGCCAGGGAAGTCATAACGATCGGACGGAAACGCAGTTTCACTCCCTGCAGGGTAGCGTCGATCAGCCCCATTCCCTTTTCCAGCCCGGCTTTGGCGAACTGGACGATCAGGATGGCATTTTTCGTGGTCAGTCCCAGCGTGGTGAGCAGGGCGATCTGAAAATAAACGTCGTTGGCCATTCCCCGCAAGCTCGATGCAATGATACCCCCGATGACTCCCAGAGGTAAAACCATCAAAATTGCAATGGGAATAGTCCAGCTTTCATAGAGCGCCGCCAGACACAGGAAGATAACGAAAACAGAAAATGCATACAGCAGAGGGGCCTGGGAACCCGACATCCGTTCCTGGTAGGATAGCCCCGTCCAGTCAAAACCGAATCCTTGGGGCAACTTTGCTACCGCTTCTTCCATGGCCTGCATGGCCTCTCCGGTACTCCTTCCCGGCGCCGGTTCTCCCCAAATATTAATGGAAGGAAATCCGTTGAAACGATTCAACTGGGGGGCACCCGAAGTCCAGTGGCCGGAGGCAAAGGAAGAAAAGGGGACCATCTCGCCCGTCGTATTTCGGACATAGATCCTTTCCAGATCGCTGGGCAGCATACGGTAGGGGGCATCCGCCTGGATATACACCCGTTTCACCCGGCCGCCCTGAACGAATTCGTTGATATAGGCGCTGCCGAAGGCCGCCGAGAGAGTCGTGTGGATGGAAGTAATGGGAACTCCCAGAGCGCCGGCCTTTTCCCAATCCACATCGACGCGGTATTCGGGCACATCCTCCCTGCTGTTGGGCCGGACTTTGGTCACTCGCGGATCTTTCGACACAATTCCCATGAGCTGGTTTTGCGCATCCATTAGCGCCTGGTGACCAAGGCCCCCCCGGTCCAGCAACTGAAAGTCAAAGCCCTTGGACATGCCCAACTCCATCACCGCGGGCGGCGTGAAGGCATACACCAGGGCGTTGCGGATGTTCGCCAGAACCATCGTAGCCCTTAACGCGACGTTTTGCGCTTTTAGCTCCTTTCGGTCGCGAAGATCCCAGTCCTTCAGCCTGGCAAACACCATTCCGTTGTTCTGTGAACGCCCGGAGAAGCCCATACCGGTGAGGGTCATCACATCTTTCACGGACTCTGTTTCATTTTCCTTAAAATAATGGTCAATTTTTTGGGAGACCTCCAGGGTCTGTTCCATCGTAGAGCCTGTCGGCATCATCACCTGGGCAAACACGATTCCCTGGTCTTCATCCGGAAGGTAGGCGGTGGGCATGCGCAAAAAAAGGACTCCCATGACCACGATGATTACCAAGAAAACAACGAAGTAACGTTTTGTCCGGGAAAGGGAATGACCGACCATTCCCACATACCGGTCCCGAAGCCGGGAAAAAACGCGATCAAACCATATGAAAAACGGGCGCAGAAGAGGATTCGCATTTTCCGCCGCTTCATGTCCCGCCTGCACCGGCTTGAGTAAAGCGGCGCACAGCACCGGCGTCAGGATCAAGGCGACGACCACCGACAGGAGCATGGAGGACATAATGGTCACGGAAAACTGACGATAGATGACACCGGTGGAGCCGGGGAAGAAGATCATGGGGCCGAAAACGGCGGACAATACCAGGCCGATGCCGATGAGCGCGCTCGTGATCTGCTCCATGGACTTGGCCGTGGCTTCTTTGGGAGAGAGCCCTTCCTCAGACATGATCCTCTCCACATTTTCCACCACCACGATCGCGTCGTCAACCAACAGGCCGATGGCCAGAACCATGGCAAACATCGTCAGCATGTTGATGGAAAACCCGAATAGCCCCAGAACGGCGAAGGTTCCCAGGAGCACAACCGGCACGGCGATCGTGGGAATCAGGGTGGCCCGTAGATTGCCCAGGAAAAGCAACATAACCAGGAAGACCAGGAAGATGGCGATGAAGAGGGTCTTGACCACCTCCTTGATGGACACTTTGATGAAGGGTGTGGTGTCCATAGGATAGCTGACTTTGATTCCTTCCGGGAAGTACCGGCTCATCTCTTTCATTTTGGCCTTGACGGCATCCGCCACATCCAGGGCGTTGGCGCCGGCGGCCTGACGAATGGCGATCCCAACGGCCTCTTTCCCGTTGACCAAGCCTTTGATGTCGTAGATCTCCGAGCCCAGTTCGGTGCGGCCCACATCAGCGATCCGCACGATGGATCCGTCCGGATTGGTGCGCAGGGGTACGTTGGCAAATTCTTCAGGGGTCGAAAGCATATTCTGAACGACGATGGGGGCGTTCAGACGCTGACCTTTCACTGCCGGCGCACCGCCGAATTGTCCGGCGGAAACCTCCACATTGTAGGCTTTGAGCGCCGCGATGACATCTGCCACGGTCAGACGGTAATCCGTCAATTTGTCGGGATTGAGCCAGACGCGCATGGTATAACCGCCGCCGAATATTTCCACTTCGCCGACACCCGGCACGCGCGCCAGGACCGATTGCAGCTTGGATGTGGCGTAGTCTGCCAAATCTATGTGGTCCAGGCGGCCGTCTTCGGAAACCAGGGCCACGACCATCAGGTAGTTCCGTGTGGATTTAGCGACCGTAACCCCCCGATTTTGAACCACATCGGGGAGGCTTGGCAGGGTGGATTGTACTTTGTTTTGTACCTTGGACCAGGCAATATCCACATCTGTCCCCGGGGCAAAGGTCAACTCGAGACGGGAGGCGCCTGCCGAGTCGCTGGAGGCGGACATATAGATTAGGTTGTCCAAACCGGTCATCTTCTGTTCGATGGTTTGGGTTACGCTGTTTTCTACGGTCTGGGCCGAAGACCCCGGGTAGGAGGCGGAAACAGAAATGGAGGGCGGCGCCATCTCCGGATACTGGGAGACGGGCAGATTGTAGATCGCAATGACCCCCACCGCCATGATGATAATGGCAATGACCCAGGCAAAAACCGGTCGTTCCAGAAAAAATTTCGATAGCATCCGTGGCCTCCGTTAATTTTTTACAGGCGGGGCCGCATTCTTATTTTGTTCGATGTTTTTCTTGCCGCTTTCGAAAGGGACGGCTTTTACGGGAATGCCGGGTTTCACCTTTTGCATTCCCTCTACAATCACCCGGTCACCTTGTTCAAGACCTGACGACACAAGCCAGGCATCGCCGATGGCGCGATCGAGCGTAAGCGTCCGCTGCTCGACCGTTCCCTTGGCATCCACAATTAATGTAAGCGGATTCCCTTTGGGATCGCGCGAAACCGCCTGCTGAGGAATCAGGATGGCATTTTTATGAACACCCTCCTGTATGACTGCGCGGACAAACATGCCCGGCATCAAAACACCCTTAGGATTGGGAAACACCATGCGCAGCATGACCGATCCGGTTGTCGGATCGACCGTAACGTCCAGGAACTGAAGATCCCCTTTTAATGAATACTCTGAACCATCATCCATAAAAAGTTTGACCTTTTGCTTATTTCTGCCGTTTTGATCCAGTCGCCCTTCCTGCATCTGGCGGCGCAATTTAAGAATGTCGGCGGTGGACTGGCTAACATCCACATACATGGGATCAAGCTGCTGAATGGTGGCCAGGGCTAGGGGCTGATGAGCTGTCACCAAGGCGCCCTCCGTGATGCTGGATATTCCGATACGTCCCGAGATGGGCGCGGTAATGGTCGTATATTTCAGATTAATGCGGGCGGTTTCCAGAGTTGCTTTACTATATTGTATGTCTGCCTGAACCTGTTTTAGTGCGGCGGAGGCATCGTCGTAATCCTGTTGGCTGACCGCTTTTTCAGCCAGCAAATCCCGCAAGCGGTTGGCCCTCAACTGAATGGCCGAAAGATTGGCCTCGGAACGGGCAAGGGCCGCTTTAGCATTTTCTAGAGCCGTCTGGTATAGAGCAGGATCGATTTGGAAGAGCGCCTGTCCCGCCCTGACATTAGAGCCTTCTGTAAACAGGCGTTTCTGGATAATGCCGCCCACTTGAGGACGCACTTCAGCAACCAGCTTGGCGGACGTCCGACCGGCCAATTCGGTCGTGGTCACCACCGGCCGGGTTTGCACGGTGATATAGGCGACTTCCGGCATCGGCGGCGGACCGCCCGCGTCCTGCCGTCCGCACCCCCCCGCGATCAAGCCCACGGCGAGAACGCCCGCGGCGGCCAGCCGTTTGACCCTGTCATGGATTTGCATGCAACACCTCTGATAAACTCATAGAAAGTCATCATGGAGACGACGAAGGAAAAAGCTCCAGAGGCAAGGCGCGCGAATCCTGAGGAATGAGACGTACTTTTATGTACGTCGCAATGACGAAGGATGAAGCGCAACGCCGCATATGGACTTTTTACAATGTCGTCACCTCTGCTGTTTCAAAGTTGCGGATCATCCCGGCCCGTATCCCGGGCGGGTCCGCGCGACCCCGTTCAAAACGTCCGAACCGATCGATAGGAATGAATGCACCGTTCCCGCCGGGCCCCAAGCCCGGCGCTACCCCAGTCCGCCTGTCTTTCACCGTCGGATGGCATCCCAGCAGGCCTCCGTGGTCCGCTCGATCAGGGCGTCGTCCAGGGTGATAAAGCCGAAAATATGATCCCGCATCAGGAACATCAGGGGTCCCGTGGCCAGGGAAAAGACGATCGGCAACGGGAAGTCCTTCAGAATCCCCTGTGCGATGCCCTCTGAAAAGATGTCGATCAGGAGACTGTGTTTGCCGGGTTTGCCCAGCAGGTTGTCTCTGCGCATCGTGTCGCCGTAGGGAGAGTTGAAGAACTGTTCCATGAAGCGAAAATGAAGCGGATGCGCGATGAAATATTTGATGGATGCCCTCTGGAGGGCGAGAAACCGCTCCCGGACGGGTCGCCCGCCGGACGATTCCTCCAGAATCGCCTCGATCATCATTTCTTCCAACGCCTGGTAGATCGCGACGATCAGTTCGTCCTTGCTTGAAAAATAGCGGTAGATCGTGCCGGCCGCCACCCCTGCCTTCGCCGCGATCTCGGACATCGGGGCGCCGTGAAACCCCTGCGCCGCGATGAGCGCCAGGGCGGCCTGGATGATGTCGCCGCGCTTGTCCCTTTTTTTCGTGGGGCCCGTTCTCCCGAATGAATGAACGTTCATTCAGCGCGGGATTACCCATACCGGTCCGTCAGGGGTCTTGTCAAGACTTTTTTGGATTCGGCAGGCCTGGCCCGTTTTCGCCCCGGGGGCGGGATCGGGGCGTTTCGCGCGTCTCGACAAGGTCCAAGAGGAGCGGGATGAAGGTCGTCAGGTCCTCGACGATGCCGTAGTGCGCCACCTGGAAGATCGCCGCCCGCGGATCGGTGTTGATCGCGACGATGCAGCGGGACCCGCGCATCCCCGTGACGTGCTGGATCGTTCCGGATATGCCGCAGGCGAGGTAGAGCCTGGGGGCGACGGTCTTTCCCGTGACGCCGACCTGGTGGGGATAGGGGAGCCAGCCCGCGTCGCAGACGAGGCGCGAGGCGCCCACGGCCCCCTTCGGGAAGATCGCCGCCAGACGGCGGATGAACTCCAGGTTTTCTTCCCGGCCGATGCCCTTGCCCGCCGCGACGACGACCTCCGCCGCGTTCAGGTCGAGGTCCGTCTCCGGGGCGGGGATCCGGCCGAGGGGGCGGGTCCGCACGGGGGCGCAGTCGCAGGGAACGACCGTCACGGGAACGTCCGGCAATGCCTGCGGTTGCCCCGGCGGTGTGTTGGCCCCGGCCGCCGGATCCTTCCCCGCAGGCAATTCCGGCTTCAGGACGAGGGCATCCAGAGCCGCCCCTTCTCCCGGCGTGGCCCTCCCCGCGTCCGGCGGGACCGCCGCGGCGGTCGCCCCCGGCAGGAGCGTCAGCACGCAGGCGTCCGCCGTCGACGCCACGTCCATCTTCAGTTTTCCCTTGCACAGGGAGCGGGTGAAGACGACGCCCGCCGCGTCCCGGCGGCACCCCTCGACCGCCGTGATGCAGGCGGCCTTGAGCCGGACGGCCAGGGCCGAGGCGTAGTCGGCGCCCGTCGCGGTGTGGGGGATGCAGATAAAAGCGGGGGCGAAAGATTCCCGGAGCGGCATCAGCGCGGCCAGCCACGCCTCCGCGCCGTAGGCTGCAAGCGACGGCCCGACCAACACCGTCACCGGCAGGCCTGTCGCCGCAGCCAGGGCATCGGCCGCGCCGCTGCCGGGCGGCTGAAGCGCCAGAATCCGGATCTTAAGGCCGGTCAGGGCGCGGAGACGGCGGGCGAAGGCGACAGCCTCGTCCGTGGCCGGCGGGATCCGGCCGTCCGAAATTTCCGCGATGACGCAGATCGTTTGTTCCATCAGAGCAGCGCCTTTTCCTCGAGCAGTTCGAGCAGCAGCCTCGCCTTGTCCTCCGGCGAGCCTTCCAGGAAAATGCCCGTCCGCGACGGCGGCGTCTCCTGCACGCCCGTGATGCGCTCCCGTTCGGCCCAGCCGTCGCCGGGCGTCTCGGATGGAACCGTGATCAAGGGCTGCTTCCGGGCGCGCAGGACATGGGAGAGGGCCGGATAGCGGGGCCGATTGATCCCCGACTGGACGGCGACCAGCGCCGGCAGGGCCAGGGCCAGGGCCTCGCGGACGCCGCCCTCGAGTTCGCGCTCGACGTAAAGCGTCCGGTACGGGCCGTCCGCGATGGGTGCGGATTCCAGGGGCTGGGGCGTTCGATCCGCCGATCCCGATGCTTCCGGCCTGTCCGACAGCCGCGGATACGCGTCGATCGCCCACCCGGACAGGTCCATCCGCATGACGGCCGTTGCCCAGGGACGCCCCAGGAGCGCCGCGAGCATCGGCCCCACCTGCGCATCCATCACGTCCTCGGACATCGCCCCGGTCAGGATCAGGTCGTAGTTCCGGGGCCCGGCCCAGGCGGCGATCGCGGAGGCGACGGCCCGGGGGCTGAGGCGCCCCTCGGATTCCGTCACCAGATGGACGCCCGCGTCCGCGCCCATTTCGAGGGCGCGCGTGAGGACGGCAGCGACGCGCGGCCCCACGGAGATCGCGTCGATCGTCGTGTCCGGGACCCGTTCCCGGACCCGCAGGGCCTCTTCGACGGCGAAGGCGTCGAAGGTGTTCATCCGCCAGATCGGCGTTGCCTCCGGCGCAAACCACCGCCCCGACGCATCCACACCGACGGGCGCCTCCCCGTCGAGCACCTGTTTGACGCACACCAGAATCTTCATATTGTTACGAGAGACAGATCTTCATTTGTGTTCACGACCGACGTCTATGTGCCTGAAGTCATTTCCCCGATAACGTTCACCGTCTCCACGCTGACCGTGCAGACCCGCCGCAGGAGCTCGATAACCTTCTCCTTATAATCCGAAAAGCGGTAAGTGTTGAACTTATCGCGGATCGTCGGGTCTTTGGGTTTGCGCTCCTTATGGTATTCAAGAACCCATTCGATTGCGGTACGGTTGCCGAGCCGATATGCCCAGGCGGCGGGCGGAACGCCTTTCAGAGTCGTCACGCCGTCCAGTTGAATGATGCCTTTCGTTGGATCTGCCTTGAGAATCGCTTTGACGGCGAGTGGCGGCTTACCGGGCACCGGTGCTTTGTCGATCCGTTTCAAAGGGAAAGGAGCCGCCTGTTCGTACCCCAGGTGAAGCGCCATCAGTTTCTCGCCCCAGACCGCCCATTTGCGGAAACCGTCGTAAAAGGGGATGCGGGGGAATTCCCGTTTGAGGTTGAGCCGGTACTTTTCGCGATAGTCGGGATCGTGGAGGACGGCGTAGATGTAGTGGAAGATGTCGAGGCGGGTGATCGCCTTGTCTTTGTAATGGCTTTGAAACTGCTTCAAGGCCCAGTCGGTGATGTTGTCACCTCGCTCTCCATCTTTGCCGTATCGGTACAGTGGGAGACATTGTGTTTTTTCTAGAAAATCCAAGCTTACAACAACATTGGATGAAAGGATTGTAAACGGTTTTGATGACCCTGTCCCAGAAAATGCAATGATAAGATTTTCTTTTGAAAGATCGTGGCCGAAAAGTTCATAATGATTGGACGTTAAACGATCGGACAATCGTTTTTCCGCATAGTAAAGCCTCTTGACGTATGGTCTGTACGCCAATGGCGATATTAGGTCATCTTCAAAGATGATTTTTTCTTTCTGAACGAGATTCTTCTTCAGCACTTCACTCCACTTGATCGAATAATCAATCCAGTTGTCAAGAGCCACATCCCCTTTTTGGTCCAGTGTGTCGATTTGGTGGTTGAATAATTCTATGAAAAATTTGATCTTTTCCGACAAATGCAGTGGATGCATGTCAAAAACCCATTCGTCCCTATTGGTAGAGACTCCTAATGAAAACCATTTGAATATGGAATGGGATACGATCTTATCTTTTGCCGATTTTACTTCTTTAGATGCCATCGGCAGCAGGTCGTCCCATTCATTTTTATTGAGATTGATCCAGTTGTGATGCTTGTCCGGCAGAATGTGCTCGAAGGATAAATCCCCGAATCGGGTTGTAGCTAAAAATTGTAGTTTTTCTCGGGCCGTCTCCATCTCCGGACGTCGGGTGTAGAAGATACGGCAGGGGTGTTTCTTTGCTTTTCCGTTTCTGACGAAAAATGAGATGGCGACACCCGTCTGAATGGCAAAGACATTATGCTTCGGTCCGGAGAGTTTCGGATTCTGTCGGATGTCACCGCCGAGATCGACGATGTAGATATCGCTGAATTCATCGGCGACCACCTTGCGGAAACCGTCATAGGTCCGGGCGTCGATCAGGGAACGGTTGGTGATGAACGCGAGAACGCCGTTTGTGTCCAGTCGGTCGCTCGCCCAGCGGATGAAACGGGCGTACATATCGTAGAGTTTGGTCTTCTGGGCGGTACTTTCGGCGATGTAGGTATCCTTGATGCGTTTATCGATGCCGGGATAAGGGCGGTTCTTATTGTTTTCATTTTCATTGAGCTGGTTGGCGTTGTACGGCGGATTCCCGATGATGACGGAGATCTTCTTTGTATTCTGGCGTTTGATCCGCTCCAGGTTCTCCAGTGAGAAGCCACCGAAATCCAGGCTTCCCGCCTCCGAGTATTTTTTCCCGACGGAAAATCCAAGATTGTCCAGCGTATCGACGAAGCAGATATTCTTGAACTCCGCATACCGCCCCGTCTTCTCGCTGTAGGTGTACTCGATGTTCAAGTTGGCGATGTAGTAGGGGAGGATGGCCACCTCGTTGCAGTGGATCTCCTGTTCGTATTTGAAGGGGAGGCGATTTTTGGGCAGGTGCTCGATGATTTCCGTAATAAAGGTGCCGGTGCCCGTGGCGGGATCGAGGATCTCCACATCCTTGTCCCCCAAGAACCGCCCGAAATTTTGGTGGACCAGGTGATCGGCGGATTCCACCATGAACCGGACGATTTCGTTGGGGGTGTAGATGATCCCCAAACGGTCGGCCGCCGCCGGATTGTAGGCCCGGTAGAAGTTTTCGTAAACGACCTTGAGGAAACGCTGCTTTTCGTGATGGTCGGCGATCCCGGATGCTGCGGCCTTGATGATCCGGATGTAGGGGTCGATCTTTCCCAGGATGCCCCTGCGGACGGCGCCGGTGAAGAAGGTTTCGATCACTCCCATGAGGGAACGGGCGATGTTGTTTTCCCGGTGGAACTGGGATTCGTTGAAGACGGTGATGAAGATGTCTTCCGTCAGGATGTGCTGGATGATCATCTCCCGGACGTCGGCCATGACGATGTGGGGATTGATGGATTCCCGGCAGAGTTCCAGAAAATCCGCGCGCGCCTTGGCAAAGGCGGCGTTTTGGGTTGCCTGGTCTTCGATCAGTTCCCGGAGTTTCACAACCAAGTCGGGAAGATCCTCTTTGAATCTTTCAATCGCCTCCCGGAACGTCCGGACCTCTTTGGGTTCGTAATTGACGAAGGTCGTCAGCAGGCGGTGAAGGGCATCGTGATCGCTGAAGGTTGCGCGCTGCAATTCTTGCCCATTTTGGATGAGAACGGCGGTTTGGCTGTCTTCAAAAAGGATGTTGCTGGTAGGATAGCCTTTGGCAAGTTTTTTCTTGATTTCCTCGTCGAGTGAATCGAAGGTGTCTTTGCTCTCCCAATATCCCCAGTCCTGTCTCAGAGCGTCCTTCAGCGTACCGTCGGGACGCACCGGCGCGCCTTGGGCGGGTCTGAATTCCAACTCCTGGATCAACTCGATCTTCTTGTCCGCGCAGTACTGTTCGAGAAGTTTCTGGAAGGCGGGACGAATGGCGGTTTCATTCCGGGAGCCGCCGTACTGAAGGATATCCTGGACCTTATGGTGATATTCCTGAATGAGCTTGAGAGACATCTTTCAGGGTTCCCTCCGTCAGTAATGATAACGGGCCTGCAGGAAATCGATGCGGTCGTCGCCGACCAGATAAACGATGCGGTGTTCCTGGGTCAGGCGACGGGACCACATGTCGGCGGCGAGATATTTCAGCGGTTCGGGTTTGCCGATCCCGGTGAAGGGATCGCGCAGGATCGCCTCGACGAGGGTCAAGGCCCGCAGGGCGACCCTTCGCTCCGTTTCCACCCAGTAGCGCAGGTCTTCGAGAAACTCCGGCTGAAAAACGGCCTCCCGTCCGACCCGCGCGTCCGGTCCCGCCTTATGCCTTGTCCCCAAGGCCGATCCTCTTTTTCAACGCATCCACGGACTGCGGTTTTTCCGTCTTTTCCTGGGCCCGCGCCAGGGCCTGGAGGAGACGCCGGGCATTCTTCGGCGAGCGGAGCAGATGGGCCGTCTCGGTGAGGCTCGACAGTTCGTCGGCGGCCAGCACCGCGACGTCTTCCCCGCGGCGACGCCGAATGATGACCACTTCACGATTCTCCGTCACCTCGTTGAACAATTTTGCCAGGTTGGCGCGGGCCTGGGTATACGTGGTCTGAATGGGCATGGGTCGTTCCTCCCCTTCTTTATGTACCGGGAGACTGTACAGGATCTGTCCCTGGACGTCAAGACCGTTCCGCCCGGGATGCGCCTTCAAAAAACCGGTAGAGTGGGCGTCACGCGCCGGTCCCCCGTTCGAAAACCCAAACGATCCGGGGTTTACATCGCCCCGTATTTCTTGAGCTTCAGGTGCAGGGTGCGACGGGTGATGCCGAGGCGGCGGGCGGCCTCGCTCTTATTGCCGCCGGCGGCCTCCAGGGTCCGCAGGATCGTGTCGCGCTCGACGGCCTCCAGGGACGTGTCCTCCGTCCCGGCGGACCCGACCGCGGCAACCCCGACGCCGGCGTCGCCCTCCGGGATCTGGAGCGGAACGTCCGCGACGTCGAGGTACGGCGTGCGCGCCAGGACGACGGCCCGCTCGACCGCGTTCATCAGCTCCCGGACGTTCCCCGGCCAGGCGTACCTCAGCAGGCGATCCATCGCTTGTGGCGTGAAGCCGATGATCTCCTTTCGGTTCTTTTGAGCGAAGTCCTCGCGGAACCGTTCGGCCAGAAGCGGGATGTCCTCGCGCCGTTCGCGCAGCGGCGGGACGTGCAGGGCGATGACGTTCAGGCGGTAGTAGAGGTCCTCCCGGAAGCGACCGGCCGCGATTTCCTGCTGCAGGTCCCGGTTCGTCGCGGCGATCAGGCGCACATCGACCCGGATCACCTCCTCCCCGCCGACCCGGGTGAGCTCCCGCTCCTGGAGGACGCGCAGGAGCTTGACCTGCATCCCCAGCGACATCTCGCTCACCTCGTCCAGGAAGAGCGTCCCGCCGTCGGCCTGGCGGAACCGCCCCTCGCGCCGCCGGTCGGCCCCGGTGAAGGACCCCTTCTCGTGGCCGAAAAGCTCCGATTCCAGGAGGGTTTCCGTCAGGGCGGCGCAGTTGATCTTCACGAACGGGCCGTCCCGGCGGGGGCTGTTGGCGTGGATGAGCCCGGCGATCATCTCCTTGCCCGTCCCCGAGTCGCCGGTGACGAGGACCGTTGCCTCCGCCGGCGCCACCTGGGTGAGCGTGTCCAGAAGCCGCGTCATGGCCGCCGAACGGCCGATGAAGTTCTTGAGATCGAACTGGACGCCCAGGGTCTCCCTGAGCAGGCGGTTTTCCTCCTTCAGGCGGGTGTGTTCCACGGCCCGGGCCAGGATCAGCCGCAGCTTGTCGAAATCGAGCGGCTTCGTCAGGTAGTCGTAGGCGCCCTTCTTCAGGGCCTCGACCGCGGTCTCCACGGAGGCGAAGGCGGTCATGAGGAGGATCGGGATGGCGGGGTTGTAGGCCTTGATTTCCTCCAGGGCCGCGATCCCCGAGACCCGGAGCATCCGGATGTCCATGAGGACGAGGTCGAAGGGGCGCTCCCGGACGAGGCGGATCGCCGTATCGCCGTCGTCCGCCTCCGCGATGTCATACCCCCAGCCGCCGACCAGGGTCCGGAGCATCGTCCGGTGGGCGAGGTCGTCGTCGACGATCAGAATGACGTTTTTTGCCTGCATTTTTTCTCCCTTATATTCTTGCCATGGCGGCGCCGGGGCCGGGGCATGAGGATTTCCTGCGTCCTCGGCAATGCCCGCGTGGCGCGGTTTCGGGTCCGGTTCCCGGTGCACGGATCGATGCGGGTCCTCGGGGCGTCAGGTCACGGCCGGCAGGGTCACCGTGACCGTCGTTCCCCGCCCGGGCTCGCTCGCGAGGCGGATCTCGCCGCCGTGGGCCTCGACGATCTTGTGGGCGATGGCGAGGCCCAGCCCCGTGCCCGAGGGCTTGGTCGTGTAATAGGGGTCGAAGACGCGCCCCATGTCCTCTTTTTTGATGCCCGCGCCCGTATCCGCAACGGTGATCCGGACACGCGCCCCGTCGCGTGCGAGCGTGACGGACAGCGTCCCGCCGCCTTCCATCGCCGCCAGGGCGTTCAGAAAGAGGTTCAGGAGGACCTGCTTCAGCCGGTCTCCGTCCACCCGGATTTCCGGCAGATCGGCGGCCGGTTCCGTCCGGAGGGCGACGCCGGATGCGCGGGCCCGCTCTGCGACGAGGTCCAGGGCCTGGCGGACGAGGGCGGCCAGGTCCGTGGGCTTTCGGTCGAGCTGGGGCGGGCGGGCGAATTCCAGAAGCTGCCCGATCACCCGATTGAGCCGCTCCGTCTCCTGGATCATGATGGTGGCGATCTTGCCGTCTTCCGGATCGGCGCCGTGACGGTCCCGGAAATAGGTGGCGAAACCCTTCAACGAACTCAAGGGATTGCGGATCTCATGGGCGACGCCGGCGGCGAGACTCCCCACCGAGGCCAGGCGCTGGCTCCGGGCGACCTCCTGCTCCAGGCGGCGGACCTCCGTCATGTCGCGGAAGAGGGCGATCTTCCCCGCAGGGCCTCCCGCCTCGTCGAGGAGGACCGTGGCGACGCAATCGAGGGGCACGATCCGGCCGCTGCCGACGGGGCAGTCGATTTCCCGCGTCAGGACACGCCGGTCTTTTCGCATCCGGTCGAAAATCTCCAGGCAGGCTTCAGGAAGAACCTCCGCCGCCGGCCGTCCGAGGACGGCGGGGACCTCCCGCTCCAGGATCGCCGCCGCCGTTGCGTTGAAGGCGGTGATCAGGCCCTGTCCGTCGATGGCCACGAGTCCCATCGGCATATGGGTGACGAGGTGATCGGAAAAGGCCTGAACCCGGCTGAGAGAGGCCCGGGTCGTCCGGAACCCCTGCGCCAGCATCAGGGAGACGATCCCGGCGAAACCGATGAGGAGAAGGATGGCGGCCATGAGCGCGGTGTGCCAGGCGTCCTCGTGGCGGGCGGCCTCGATGGGGCTCATGTCCAGGCCCACGAAGATGATCAGGTCCCGGCCCGTCGGGCCCTGGGCCGGCGGCGGCGGGGATACGGCCCCATCGGGCGGGCGCCGGTCCGGCGGTGGGGGCGGGGGGGGAAACGACGGACGGCCGGCGAAAAAGCCGTTCCCGAAAGGCGGGGGCGCGCCGGGGGTGGGGGCGAAACGACGGTAGACCTCGAAGGTGTCCGCCCCCGCGGGGTGCGGCACCCGGCGCCACTGTTCGGCCGTCAGCGTCGCGACATGCGCGAGGTCCAGGTCCAGGCCGTACGTTTCTCCGATCAGCGACGGATCGCTGCACGCCAGGATGCGCCCGTCCGCGTTCGTCACGATGATGTGGTCGATGTCGGCCTGCTGGGCCGTTTCGATGAGCAGCTTCTGGAGCTCGAAGAACCCCCAGCGCATCCCCATGCCCGTCCGGGCGCCGGCCTCGAAGGCGCGGATCAGGGCCGCCCCCTTGTCGACGAGGAGCCGTGTCGTGTGCGCCTTCTGCGTGTTGATCGCGTCCAGCGTCATGAAGGCGAAGATGGGCAGGAGAATCACGAGCGCCCCGAGGATGATCCAGGGGGAAAGGCTCAGCCAGAATCCGGATTTCTTCTCCCCGCTCATGGCCTCCTCCTCAGCGTGTGGATAGAATGTAAGCAGACGGATACCACAGCCGGCTACTTATGATCCAGTTTTTTCTCTTCCGTGGGGCCCACAAGGCGGTCGGGCCGGTGTGACAGGGCGAAATTTGCATTCAGATCATGGGGTTGTCGTTGTTCAACCTCTCGTGGCACGCCGCTTGCTCCTCTCCGAAGTCAAAAGCAAAAAACATGAAAAGGAGCATCGAACCATGAAGAAGTTAACCATCGCCATGACCACCCTGCTGGTGGTCGCCCTCCTGGCCACAACGGCATTTGCCTGGGGCCGGGGCTGGGGAAGAGGTCCCGGGGCGGGCTTTTGCGGCGGACCGGACGAGCGGGCCTTCTCCCAGTTGAACCTGACCGCGGATCAGACCGCGAAGATCAAGGCCCTCCGGGAGGCCCACCTGAAGGACGTGACGCCGCTCCAGGAAAAGATGTTCGGCAAACGTAACGAACTCCGGCTCCTCTGGCTCAAGGACAACCCCGACGAGGCCAAGATCCTGGCCGTGCAGAAAGAGATGCGCGCCCTGAGGGACCAGTTGGCGGACAAACGGACGTCCCACCGGATCGCCGCCTTCAAGGTCCTGACGCCGGAGCAGCAGCAGAAGATGCAGGCCTTCGGCCCCGGCAGCGGAAAAGGCCGCGGGCCGGGCTTCGGCGGATGTCCCCGTGGCGGAGCCGGCGGCGGGCCGGACGGCCCCGGGCCGGGCTTCGGAAGAGGCAACTGGTAAGCCTACCCTCCTGTCGACCGGGGGCGTCACGCCCCCGGTTTTTTTTGACCCGTTGCCTATCGGTCCGCTGCCGGCGCTGAAGATCCCCCGTTTCTCATCTCCCGTTTCCAATTGACATCCGGGGCCCGCTTCTCTATAGTCCGCGCATCCTTGAAGAAGGCTCAAGCGAAACGTGACGCGAACGAGAGGCGCCGGGATAACATCCCGCTCCCCGGGCTTTCCACCCCGCCCCCCAATCGAATAAGGATGACCGACAGATGGAACAAAGAACGGAACGCTCGTGGCATCACCTGCCGGTGGAAGAGGCGCTTGCCTTTTTCGAAAGCCGTCCGGATCTCGGGATCGAGACGGCCGACGTCGAACGCCGACGCGAACGGTTCGGCTTCAACGTCATCACCGCCAAGAAGGGGCAGGGGCCGTTCCTCCGGTTCCTCCTGCAGTTCCACCAGCCCCTGATCTATATCCTGCTGGCCGCCGCCGCGATCACGGCCTTCCTCCGGGAATGGGTCGATTCAGGGGTGATCTTCGGCGTCGTGATCGTGAATGCCGTGATCGGCTTTCTCCAGGAATCAAAGGCCGTCAGGGCCATCGAGGCCCTGGCCCGGACCATGGTGACCGAGGCCACCGTCATCCGCTCCGGGGAAAAGAGAAGGATTCCGTCGACGGAACTGCTCCCCGGCGACATCGTGCTCCTGCAATCGGGCGACAAGGTCCCCGCGGACCTGCGCCTGATTTCGGTCCGGGACCTCCGGGTGGACGAATCGGCGCTGACCGGGGAGTCCGTGCCGGTGGAAAAGTCCGCCGCCGTCCTGCCCGACGAGACCGTCCTCGCGGATCGAACCAACATGGCCTACAGTTCGGCGCTCGTAGCCTACGGCCAGGCCGTGGGCATCGTGGTGGCCACCGGCGACCGGACGGAAGTGGGCCGGATTTCCGAACTCATCTCCTCGACCGTGGAGCTGGAGACGCCGCTTCTCCGGAAGATCGCGGCGTTCAGCAAGGTGTTGCTCTACGTGATCCTGTTCCTCGCCGCGGCGACCTTCGGGGTCGGCGTCTGGCAGGGCCAGACGGCCTTCGATATGTTCATGGCCGCGGTCGCCCTCGCCGTGGGCGCCATTCCCGAAGGCCTGCCCGCTGCCATGACGATCACGCTCGCCATTGGAGTGGCGCGCATGGCGCGCCGCCGCGCGATCATCCGCAAGCTTCCCGCGGTCGAAACGCTGGGCAGCACCACTGTGATCTGTTCGGACAAGACCGGCACGCTCACCGAAAACCAGATGACCGTGCAGGCGATTCTCGCGGGCGACGAACGATTCGAGGTTTCCGGTGCGGGCTACGCGCCGGCCGGGGAGATCCTACGTAGGGACGCGCCGGCGGGGAACCCGCTTCCCGCGGCCCTGGCGGAATGCCTGCGATGCGGGTGGCTCTGCAACGACAGCCTGTTGAGGGAGGAGGATGGACGCTGGATGGTGCAGGGCGATCCCACCGAAGGTGCCCTGCTGGTCGCTGCCGCCAAGGGGGGCCTCACGGGGGAGGCCGCCGGGCCGTGGCCCCGCCTCGACGCGATCCCCTTCGAGTCCCAGCACCAGTACATGGCGACGCTCCATGCCGCCCCGGAGGGGGGCCAGCCCGTCGTGTACCTGAAGGGGTCGGTAGAAGCCGTCCTGGAGCGGTGCGGTGCGGCTCTGGGCGCCGACGGAACGCCCGGGGCGCTGGACGCCGCCGCCGTCCTGGCGGTCGTGGAAGAGATGGCGGCCCGCGGGCTGCGCGTCCTTGCCTTTGCACGGGGAGAGCGGACGGGGGACGCCCGGAGTCTCGACCACCCGGATGTGGCCTCCGGGATGACGTTCCTGGGGCTCCAGGGGATGATCGACCCCCCGCGGGCCGAGGCGGTGGAGGCGGTGAGGAATTGCCACAGCGCCGGTATTCGTGTGAAGATGATCACGGGAGATCACGCCCTGACGGCCTCATCGATCGCCCGGCAGATCGGCCTGCGCAACGCCGGGAAGGTCCTGACCGGCAAGGACCTGGCGGACATTTCGGACGGGGAACTCGTCAAGGTCGTGGAGGAGGTCTCGGTCTACGCCCGGGTCGCCCCGGAGCAGAAACTCCGTCTCGTCCAGGCGCTTCAGGCCCGCGACAACATCGTGGCCATGACCGGGGATGGGGTGAACGACGCCCCGGCGCTGAAACGGGCGGACATCGGCGTGGCGATGGGCATCACCGGCACCGACGTCGCCAAGGAGGCGGCCGACATGGTCCTGACCGACGACAATTTCGCCTCGATCGAGGCCGCGGTGGAGGAAGGGCGGGGCACCTTCGACAACCTGACCAAGTTTCTCGTCTGGACGCTGCCCACGAACATCGGCGAAGGTCTGGTGATCCTGGCCGCGATCTTCCTGGGCGTCACGCTGCCCATCCTCCCCGTGCAGATCCTTTGGATCAACATGACGACGGCCGTCCTGCTCGGGCTCATGCTGGTCTTCGAACCCAAGGAGCCGGACATCATGGACCGTCCGCCGCGGCACCCCCGGGAGCCGATCCTGACCCGGGTCCTCGTCTGGCGCCTGATCCTCGTAGGCATTCTGCTCTTGCTCGGGGCCTTCGGGCTCTTCGCCCGGGAGCTTCAGACCGGGGTGGGGATCGCCGAGGCGCGGACCGTGGCGGTCAATGTCTTCGTGATGGTCGAGCTGTTCTACCTGTTCAACTGCCGCTCCCTGACGAAGTCCGCCTTCGAGGTGGGTTTTTTCTCCAATCCCTGGGTGTTCGGCGGGGCCGCGATCATGATCGTTCTGCAGCTGTTGTTCACCTACCTGCCGGCCATGAACGCGATGTTCCACAGTCATCCCATCGGACTCGATTCCTGGCTGCGGATCCTCGGGGTCGCGACCGTCGCCCTGCTCGTGGTCGGCGCGGAGAAGGGGTTCGTCCGCTGGTGGACGGCCCGGGCCGTGGGGCGGTAGATCAAAAGAGAGGGGTCAGGAGAGCAGAAGCCGGCGGTCTTGCGAGCGGGACTCCCCGAGACTGGAGACCGTGATGGCCGGCTCGCCCAGGACGGGGCATTTCGCTTCGCAGATTCCGCAGCCGATGCAGAGGTCGAGATCGACGTGGGGCTGTTTGACGCGGAGCGTCTGGCCGTCCCGGGCCCTGACCGCCGCGGTCTCGAACCAGATCGCCTTTTTCGGCGTCGGGCAGACCTCTTCGCAGACGAGGCAGGACCGGGCATGCGCGTAGGGCAGGCAACGCCCCGGGTCGATCATGGCCAGGCCGATCCGCACCTCGGCCTTCTCCGCCAGGGAGAGCCTCCGGAGGGCGCCCGTCGGGCAGACCTGGCCGCAGAGGGTGCAGCGGTATTCGCAGTAGCCGATCCGGGGCACCAGCATGGGCGACCAGATCCCCTCGACGCCGGCCTCCCAGAGTGTCGGCTGGAGCCCGTTCGTCAGACAGACCTTCATGCACTCGCCGCACTTGACGCACCGCCTGAGGAATTCCTTCTCCGCGAGGGCGCCGGGCGGCCGGATGAGTGTCGGATCGGCGGCGGCCGGCCGGGCGAGCGGCGTCGTCCTTAGCAGCGGCGCCGCCAGGAGGCCCGCCGCCATCGACCCGATCACCCGCCGTTTGCCGAGGTCCAGGGACGCGACCGGCCTTTTCCGGGAGAAGCCGAACCGGACGGCGTTCCGCGGGCAGGCGTCGTCGCAGTTCATGCAGGCGAGGCACTCGGCCTTGCGCCGGGTCTCCCTCCCGTCGGGCCGGGCCGCGCCCTGGCAGGTCCGTACGCACGCCCCGCAGCCGTCGCACCCCTCGCTCACCGCCCGGTCGAGCAGGGCGTAGCGCGACAGGAGCCCCAAAAGCGCCCCCAGCGGGCAGAGGTATTTGCACCAGAAACGCGGCTCCCGCAAATTCAGGGCGAGGATCCCGAGAAAGATCCCGCCGATCACCGTCGACTGGAGGAACAGGGGCTGCTGGAAGGCGAGCACCCCCCGCTTCAGCAGCCCGTAAATCCACTCGGAGACGCCGACGATCCCGGCCGGGAACGAGGCGTAGATCGCGTCGAAGGTCGCCGTCGCGGCGTACTGGAGCGCGGGATGGACCGACAGGGATAACGAGCGGATAAGCAGGGCCAGGGGGTCGACGACGCCGGCGAGTTGCACCGCGAACAGAGATGAAACCATCAGAAAAACGAGCAGATAATACTTCCATCGGTACCCGTTCGCCGGCCGGGACCGGACGGGCCCGCGCTTCAGGGCGCCCGCCAGGTTGTGCAGGGTGCCCAGGGGGCAGATCCAGCCGCAGAACACGCGCCCCAGGAGCGCCGTGACGACGACCGTGATCGATACCAGCAGGACGGGCAGGTCCAGCGACCGGGTGGCGAGCGCGGTCGTGAGGAAGACGAGGGGGTCCGCGTCGAGAAAGATCTTGACGGGATAGCCGAGATCGTTGGCGCCCCGGGATTCCGTCTGCAGGAAAAGCCAGACGAAAAGCAGGAGAAAGGCCCCCTGGGTCAGCCGGCGGAGAAGGGTCATCATACGGTCACAGACGGATGCGCCTGATGTTCATGCGGCCGAGGTCCATGCTGCCCAGCCGCGCCTGATGGCCGACACGCACACATCCCAGCTCGGCCGGCTTCAGGCCGAACAGGGTGGCGCCGAAGGCGTCGACCGCCACGGGATCGACGCCGGCCGCCACCGTGTCGAGCCGCCGGACATCGGCGAGGCTTCCCCCCTGCGGGCCGTTTCCCGTGAGGATCCGCACGGCGTCCAGGATCGTCAACGCGGGCTTGACGACCCTCGTCACGTCCACGAGGCTCTCGTCGATGCGCTGATGAATCCGGCCGCGCCAGCCGCCCATCACGCCCATGAAGTTCTTCATCCCCAGGGTGAGCCCCGAGATTCCGTGGGTCTTGGCGATGGGGAGGTTGATGAGAGCGTCCGCCTCGATGGCCTCCGTGTAGAGGGGCCAGGATTTGAGTGCAAGGCCGTTGATCTGCATGTCCTTGAATTTACGCTCGTCGACGAAGCGGACCGCCGCGCCGGCCGCCGCCGCCGCGTCGGCGATGCCGCTCTGTTTGTAGGTGCGGCGGGCATCGGCGACGGGGTGGTCGAACACCTTGACCGTTTTGGCGCCGGCCTCGAAGCAGAGGCGGACGACCGTGGCGACGACCTCGGGGTTGGTATTGGCCGCGTATTCCGGCGTCCGGTCCCAGCCGATGTTCGGCTTGACCACGACGACGGCGCCGCGCGGGACGAACCGCCGGATGCCGCCCAGGCCGTCGACGGCCGCCCGCGTAATGACGGCTGGCGAGGCGCCCTGAACGACGACCAGATCGGGCGGGCCCGCCGCCTCGAGGCGGCGGACGAAGGGTGCGAATCCGGTCGGCAGCGAAAGCGCCGCCCCGGCGAGGACCGCGGACTTGATGAAGGCTCTGCGATGCATGGGATCTCCTCCTTAAAAGAGGCACCGGGCGTCCACGTGACCCGCATCCCGGAATGCGACCCCCTCCCGCGCCAGGAGCGACCGCTTCATCTCGATCCCGCCGCCGAAGCCGCCCAGGCTCCCGTCGGAACGGATCACCCGGTGGCAAGGGATCGCGAGGGGGAAGGGGCTCGTTGCCAGGGCCGTCCCGACCGCGCGCGCGGCCCCGGGGCGCCCCAGGCGCCCCGCCACGAGGCCGTAGGTGCTGACGCGCCCGCGGGGGATCGCGTGGTCAGCAAGCAGGACCTCCCGCTGGAAGGCGGGACACCGGTCGAGGCGCAGGGCGTCGAGGGGAAACCGGACGTCCGCGCCGTTCAGGGAGGCCTCCAGCCGCTGCGCCAGGGCGTCGATCTCCCGGCAGGAGCCGGAGACGGCCCCGGGGAACTCGGACCGAAGCGTCGCTTCCACCGGCCGGCCCGGTCCGGGGATTAGGATGCGATCGATCCCGGGCGCGCCCGCGCGGACCGACCAGACGACGGCGATCGGACCGAACGGCGTGTCGCGCATAACGAAGGCGGGCGGTTGCACGGGGGTCGGTTTCATCCTGCTTGCGTCTCTCCAAACCGCTTCCGGAAAGGGCCCTCTCCGCGTCGCCTCGCCGGAACGGCTACGCCTCGATTTCGCCGCTCAGGAGCCGGCGGACGCGCTCGAGTTCCTGGGGGGTGTCCACCTCCACGGAGTCGTGGGCGGTCTCGACGACCCGGATCCGGTAGCCGTGCTCCAGGGCGCGGAGCTGCTCCAGGGCCTCAAGTTTTTCCAGGGTTCCCTCCGGCAGGCGGGTGAAGGTGTCGAGAAAGTGGCGCCGGTAGGCATAGATGCCGTGGTGCTTGTAGTAGTCGGCGGCGAGCCCCCGGTCCCGGACGTAGGGGATCGTCGCGCGCGAGAAGTACAGGGCGAAGCCGTGGCGGTCGCACGCGACCTTGACGGCGTTGGGGTGGGTGATCTCCTCCTCGCGCCGGATGCGGTAGATCAGGGTGGACATGGGAATGGCGGGATCGGCCAGAAGCGGGGCGACGACCTCGTCGATCTGCGCGGGGGCGAAGGCGGGCTGATCGCCCTGGATGTTGACGACGATCGCGTCGTCCCCGACGGGCAGGTCGATCAGCCGCACCGCCTCGGCGATGCGGTCCGTCCCGGAGCGGTGGCGGTCGGAGGTCATGACGGCCCGGCCGCCGAAGGCGGTGACGGCGTCGAAGATGCGCGCGTCGTCGGTCGCCACGGCCGCGGTCGTCACCACGGGGGAGCGGAGCACGCGTTCGTAGACGTGCCGGATCATCGGCTTGCCGCACAGGTCGGCGAGCGGTTTGCCGGGGAACCGGCTCGACCCCCAGCGCGAGGGGATGATGCAGATCACCGCGGGTTGGTCCATCATGATCCGTCTCCGTTCGACATCGGCCCTGTGCGGCGGTCTTCGCTGCCGCCCGGCCCCGCTCCCGGTGTCCGGGGAGCCAGCGCGACGGGCTCCTCCGACCTCCGGCGCCGGGCCCGCCGGTCCGGACGCTACAGCCGCGGGTCCGGCTGCGCGAGGTGCCCCGCGACGTAATCCTGGACGGCCTCCTCCAGGGGGCGGAAGGTCGCCGGGCAGCCCGTCGCCCGGATCTTGTCCATCTTCGCCTCCGTGAAGTACTGGTACTGGGCGTCCAGCCCGGGCGGCATGTCGATGTAGTCGATGGCGGGCTCCCGTCCCAGCGCGGCGAACACGGCCCCGATCAGGTCGTTCCACGTCCGGGCCTGACCCGTCCCCAGGTTGAAGAGGCCGTTGATGTCGGGGTGGTCCAGAAGCCAGCGCATCACCTCGACCGCGTCCTTCACGTACACGAAGTCGCGCTTCTGCCCGCCGTCGGGGTACTCGGCCCGGCACGACTTGAACAGCCGCACCCGGCCCTCCCGCCGGATCTGGTGGAAGGCCTTGAAGACGACGCTCGCCATGTCCCCCTTGTGGTATTCGTTGGGGCCGAAGACGTTGAAGAACTTGAGCCCCGCGATCCGCTCCTCCGCCTTGCGGCGCAGGACCCACAGGTCAAAGAGCTGCTTGGAATAGCCGTACATGTTGATGGGGCGCAGGGTGCGGGTGACGTCGTCGCCGTCGTCGAATCCCAGGCGGCCGTCGCCGTAGGTCGCGGCGGAGCTGGCGTAGACGAACCGGCAGCGCTTGCGCAGAGCCCACTCCGCGAGCCGGCAGCTGTAGTGGAAGTTGTTCTCCATCAGGTAGTCGGCGTCCCGCTCCGTGGTCGAGGAGCAGGCCCCCATGTGGACGATGGCCCGGGGCCGGAAGGGCAGGTCGTCCTTGATCAGGAGCCGGAGGAACTCGTCCTTGTGGAGGAAGTCGGCGAAACGCCGGTTGACGAGGTTCTTCCACTTCTCCTCTGTCCCCAGGCGGTCGACGATGACGATGTTGTCGATCCCCTCGAGGTTCAACCGCCAGACGAAGGCGCTTCCGATGAATCCGGCCCCGCCGGTGACGACGATCATGGTGGGTCTCCTTACAGGGTTCGGGCCGCCTGCGCGATGGCCTCTCCGATCCGGGCGAGCCGCTCCTCGGCCATCCGGACGGAGATTCCCATGACGAGGGTCCGGCCCAGGAGGTCTTCCGCCCGGGGGATGCCCTCCCGGCCGTAGGACGCCTTTCCCGCGTAGGACGGGTCCTTGAACGGGTACTGTTTCGCGTTGGCGGTGGCCTGGGCGAGGAAGTGCTCCCAGTTGGGGACGTAGTGCCACTTGTTGAACTTGAAGCAGGTCGTGTCCACCCCCCCGGCCGCCAGGGCCTTCTGGAAGCGCGCCGCCAGGTCCTCGGTGGGCAGGTTGAAGGCGAGGAAGGTCGCCGTATCCCCGTCGGCGTCCGGCAGTTCCCGGAATCCCACGCCCCGGACGTTCGCCAGCATCGCCTTGATCGTCGCCTTGTTCGCCCGCTGGCCCGCGATGACCCGGTCGAGCTTCCGGAGCTGGGCGAGGCCGATCGCGCCCTGGAGTTCGTTCATCCGGTAGTTGAAGCCGAGGATCGTCCGGCCTTCCATCGCCCGGCTCACCGCGGGGTTGTGGTCGTGTCCGTGGTCGTGGACCCAGTCGGCCCGGTCGTAGAGGGCCTTGCTGTCGGTCATGACGAGCCCGCCCTCGCCGGTGGTGATCGTCTTGTAGTAGTCGAAGCTGAAGATCCCCATGTCGCCGAAGGTCCCGAGCTTCTTGCCCTTGAAGCTCCCGCCGCAGCCCTGGGCGTTGTCTTCGAGGACGAGCAGGTTGTGCTTCTTCGCGACCGCCAGGATCCGGTCGATGTGGGCCGCGGCCCCGCACATGTGCACGGGGATGACCGCCCGCGTGTGCGGGGTCAGCTTCCGCTCGATGTCCGCCGGATCAAGGTTGAGCGAATCGTCGATGTCCGCCATGACGGGGATCGCCCCCACCTCCAGGACCGCTTCGTAGGTCGCGACGAAGGTGAAGGCCGGGCAGATCACCTCGTCCCCGGGGCCGACGCCCAGGGCCGCGAGGGCCACCTTGAGCGCGCACGACCCGGAGGTCACGCCCAGGGCGTAGGCCGCCCCGCAGTACCGGGCGAATTCCTCCTCCAGCTGCCGGACCTTGAAGATCCCCTTCCGCTCGGCGTCGAAGCCGTACCGCATCAGGACGCCCGTTTCGAGGACGTCCATCACCTCCTGGATTTCTTCCTTACCGATCAGTTCCGCACCGGCCATCTGCCGCCTCCTTCAGGGTTGTGATCCTGCCGTCGATCCCGAAATCGTGAAGTCAAAAAGCGTCCCGGTAGATCTGGATCGCGTCCTCCCGCGTGACCTTCCGGGGGTTGTTGGCCAGGGGTCGGGCCACGGTCAGGGCCGCCTCGGCCAAGGCGGGGAAGTCCTCCTCCCGGACATCGAAATCCCCGAGGGTCTCCGTGATCCCGCAGTCCTCGATCAGGGTCTCCACCGCCTCGATCGCCAGGCACGCCGCCTCGCGCAGGGGCAGGTCGTCGGGAATCTCCCCCATCGCCTCGGCGATGATCGTGAACTTCTCCAGGGCGGCCGGCAGGTTGTAGGCCATGACGGCGGGCAGGAGGAGCGTGTTCGCCATCCCGTGGGGGATGCCGTAGCGGCCGCCCAGGGGGTACGAGAGGGAATGCACCGCCGTCACGCCGGCGTTGGCGAGCCCCAGGCCTGCGTAGAGGCTGCCCAGGAGCATCTGCTCGCGGGCCTCCACGTTGCCGCCGTCATGGACGCAGGTGCGCAGGTTCTCGGCGATGAGCCCGATCGCCTCCAGGGAGAGGAGCTCGCTCATCGGCGAGGCGTTGATCGAGGTGAACGATTCGATGGCGTGGCACAGGGCGTCGATGCCCGTGGTCGCCGTGGGCCCCGGGGGGAGGCTCAGGGTCAGCAGGGGGTCCAGGAGCGCCACGTCCGGATAGAGGTACGGGCTGTTCATCCCCTCCTTCTTCTTGAGGGTCTTCCGCATGAACACCGCCGTGAAGGTCACCTCGCTGCCCGTCCCCGCCGTCGTGGGGACCATGATCGTGGGGAGTCCGGGGCCGGGGACCTTGCCGAGCCCCAGGTAATCGGCCGCCCGGCCGCGGTTGGCCGCGATGACCGCCACCGCCTTGGCGAGATCCATGGCGCTGCCGCCGCCGATGCCGATAACGAGATCGCATTTCGCCTTGAGCGCGGTCTGCGCCCCCGCGTCGGCCAGCTCCAGGCGGGGCTCCGCCTCCGCGCGGTCGAACAGGACGGGTTTGAGGCCCGCGTCCGTAAGCAGGGCCTCCAGCCTATCCGGAATGCCGGTAGCGGCGAGATTCCTGTCCACGACGATGAACGGGCGGGAGCCCTTGAGGTCGCGGACCTGCCCGGCCAGGCCGTCGAAGGCCGCCCGGCCGAAGACGATCCGTTTCGCGCCCGTGAAGGCAAATGGTTTCACCATGATGTCGCTCCTTTTTTGCACGCAATTGCAGGGATGTTCAAAGGTGGGTAATAAGTTCCGGCCGGGGGAAAGTCAAGCCTTTTTGTTTTCCGTATGCCAGTCCACCTGGCGGCAGATGCCGCGGAGGATCTTGACCTCTTTCGCGGTCAGGCCCGTCCGGGCGAAGAGACGGCGGAGGTGCATCATCCAGTAGCCGGGATTCTGCGGATTGAGGAAGCCGATCCGCTTCAGCAGGTCCGCGACCTGGCCGTACATGCCCTCCAGCTCCGCCACGGAGGCGAGTCGGTGGCCGGCGGCCTTGCGCCCGGTCCAGCGGGCGACGAGGATCTCGTAGGCGAGAATCATGACGGCGTGGGAGAGGTTCAGGGATTTGAAGCCGGCCGTGGGGATGTTCACGACGAGGTGGCAGAACTTGAGGTCGTCGTTGGTGAGGCCGGTGTCTTCCGGACCGAAGAGGAGGGCGACCGCGTTGTCCGGGGAAAGCGCGGCGAGCCGGGCCGCCATCTCCCGGGGCGAGACCACCGGGCCGCGGCCGCCGCCCAGGCGCGCAGTCGTCCCGACGCAGTACCGGAACTCGCCCAGCGCCTCCCCGAGGTCGTCCCGGTGCTCCAGCCGGTCGATCAGGTCGGCGGCCTCGTGGGTGGCGCGCATGCGCAACTCCTCCTCGTCGAGGTCGCGGCGGCCCACCACGATGAGGCGGCCGATCCCCATGTTTTTCGCGCACCTCGCCGCGGAACCGACATTGCCCGCATACTTGGGCCGGTTCAGGACGATGGCGATATCGGTGATCTGTCCGGGCTGTTCCATGAATCTCGGTTCCCCCGGCCGGCCGCGCCCCGGTCGACCCGCTCAGTGCGACGGGCATCGGATCGGCGCTCGCATCGCGCGACGGGGGCGTGCCCGGCCTCGCCTTCACCCTCGGTCCATGCCGGCCTCGCGCCCCGGCGCAACCCTATGGCGTTTGTCGCGGGTCTGTCAAGGGCTTTTGCGCCGTAACGGAAGGGTTGTCCGGGAGCGCCTTTTGGGCTATAGGGTGCGAAGAGTGGCGGACGGCTCGACCGGAACGCGGTGGGGCCGCCGCCTCCTGCCCGGACCGTCCGCGTCCGGGCGGGGGAAACGCGGGAACATGGATCCGAACGAAGTCGCCGCCCCGAACGCGCACGCCCGGCTTGACCCCTTCTGGCAGGGGGCGGCCGCATGGGGCGTCTCCCTGACGGACGCCCAGCGCCGGCAGTTCGCCCGTTACGCGGACGAACTGCTTTTCTGGAACGCGCGGATGAACCTGGTTTCGTTGAAGTCCGGGCTCGACCTCCCCGTGCGCCATTTCCTCGACTCCCTGACCCCGCTGCCCTACCTGGGCGACGGGGCCGCGGATCTCATCGATCTCGGTTCCGGGGCCGGGTTTCCGGGGCTGCCGCTGAAGATCGCCCGTCCGGACCTCACGGTCCGTCTGCTCGAGGCCTCCCGGAAGAAGTCGTCGTTTCTGAAGCAGGTCGTCCGGGGCCTGGGCCTGACGGGGATCGAGGTGCTGAACCGGCGGGCGGAAGCGGGCGCGGCGGCGGGTTACGATGTCGTGATTTCCCGGGCGACGTGGAAACTGCCGGAGTTCGTGGCGCGGGGTAGCGCCTTTCTGAGGGCCGGCGGACGCCTGATGGCCATGAAGGGCGCCGACATCCGGGAGGAACGGGACGCGGCGCTCCCCGTCGCGGCCCGGATGGGATTGGCGGCGCCGGCGGTCCATGAATTCCGTCTGCCCGTCACCGGCGACCGGCGCACCCTGATCGTCTTCACCAAAAAGGTTTACTTCCCGCCCCAGGTGGGGTATGATCCCTGAAACGAACGTCCTTAACCGTCACTGATCCCGTGTCGCCCATCCGCCCCGAAACGCGCGTCTCCGGCCGGAACGGCCGGGTGTCGTGACCGGTCTGAAGCCGTTTCAAGACAGGAAGTTCAAAGGACCATCGCATCACCGGCATTCGTTCGGGGTGCGGGGCTGGACCCAGCGGCCGGTGCTGCCGTCGTAAAACCACTTGTCCGGAAAACCGCGGCGCCTCACAAAAACAGGGTTTTCCGCCCAGTTCATCAGTTCTTCGTAGGCCGAATGGATTTTTCTGAAGCTTTGGGCATCCCCGCCCCGGTCCGGGTGGTTCAGTTTGGCCTGCTGCCGATAGGCGCTCTTCAGGGTCTGCGCGAGTTCGGCCGAACCCAACACCCCCCGGTCCAGCTTCAGCAGGGTCAGGGAGGCGCCCTGAACGGCGGGGATGTGAATGGCCAGGGGCTTGACGACCGCCGGGGCGTCGTGGACCCGGATGGCCTGCTCCAGGACGCGCCGGGAGGCGAGGTACCGTTTCTGCGTGCGGCGCTTCTCCGCCCACCAGATGTCGCCCAGGAGGTTGGCCAGACGGCTGAAGTCCTCGGCCGGCTTTTTCCCCGGGGAGCGGGGAAAGAGGAAACTGAAGATTTCGGCGGAGCCATAGGTCAGGATATCCATGAAGACCATGTGCTCGGTGAAGTAGAAAGTGGCGTAGCGGGTGTTCAGGGCCTGGACGAGGCCGATCCGCATGTCCAGCTTCTGCCGCAGCCGCTGTCGGCATTCGCGGGAGCAGTATTTGCGGCGGCCCATGCGTTCCGTGGTGCCGCAGGACAGGCAGCGGTGCGGACCCTTCCCCTCCGGAGGACGCACCATCAGGCTTCGGGACGGTTTCATCGAATGATCATACCAAGATTCACGCCGGGGGGGAAGGATCTTTTGTTCATGGGCCCCGCAAACGCCGCGCGCTGTGCCGGGGCGAATTCGCGACAACCTGAGAGACCCACGCAATGAAACGCTGTTTTTCCTGCAAGAAGATTCTGAAACGGGTGGAAAACGTCGGCCGGCGGGAATGTTGCCCCTTCTGCGGTGCGGACCTTCACGTCTGTTTGAACTGCCTCCACTACGATCCGGCGGCCTACAATCAGTGCCGGGAAACGCAGGCGGAGCGGGTGCTCGACAAAAACCGGAGCAACTTCTGCGAATATTTCGTCCTGCGCGATGCCGATGTCCCGGAGGCGCCCCCGGTGCGGAAGCTTTCCGCCAAGGAGCAGCTCGAGGCCCTGTTCAAGAAGTAGGCCCCACCCTTTATCCGCCCCCGCCCTTCCGCATGGCCTTCAGGATCCGCACGGCCCCGGCCGCCGCCCCGACGGCGTTGCCGATGTTCACCACCAGGACCCCGGGGACGCAGGTCTGGAGCATCGTGCACAGCGCCCCTTCGCCCAGGCCGCCGTGGCCGTAGCCGATCGGCGTGGGCACGGCAATGACGGGCTGGGGGGTCAGGGAGGCGATGAGCGGCGGCAGGACCCCTTCCATGCCGGCAAAAACAATCAGCACGTCGGCGTTCCGTACCGTTCTCAACCCCAGCTCCGGCCGGTGCATCCCCGCCGCCCCGGTGTCGAAGGCCTCGACGACCTCCGCACCCAGCTCGCTCAGGATCAGCCCGCATTCCCGGGCATAGGGGATATCCGAGGTGCCGGCGGTGACGAGGCCGACGGTTCCGAGCGGCGCCGGCGCCGCAGCGTCCGCCCGGATCACCAGGACCCGGCCGGCCTGACGGAGGATCCGGTCCGGGAATCGCCCCCGCAGGGCCGCCTCCCGTTCGTCATCGAGACCGGACACGAAGACCGCGCCCTTTTCCTCGAGAATCGCCTCTGCAATGGCGAGTAGTTGGGGGACGGACTTTCCCCCCGCATAAACGACCTCGGGGAACCCGATCCGTTTTTCCCGGTGCAGGTCCAGCAGAAAATCATCGCCCCGCTCGTACAGGAGCGCCATGATCCGCGTTTCCGCCTCCGTTTCCGTCAGGACGCCCCGCCGGACGGCGGAAAGGATCTCCTGCATCGTCATGCGGGCTCCTTTCTCCGGGTTCGTCCCGCCGCCTTCGCGGGGCGGGTGCGGCGTCCGGCCGGTTTCTTTTTCGGAACCGGGGCTTCGCCCGCGGGCGGTTCCGGGGCCGGATCCGGCCCGGACGGCGTCGCGTCCGGCCGGGAGAGATCCTGAAGCAGGGCCTGTACTTCCCTGCGGAGCTCCGCCACCGGCCGGTTGGCCGAAACGGCCAGGGCCTGCAGATCGGCGTATTCGGGTTTGCACCGGCGGATGCCGGCGGGGGTCACGACCTCCTTGATCCGGAGCTCCCCGTAGGGCGTCCGGAACGGATAGATGCGCCGCGGCAGGACCCGGCGGGCGACCGGATGGTAGCGGACGCCGATGGTCGAGGTTTCTTCGAGCACGAGGTCGGCGACGTCGTGGAGCCGCGCGTCCGGGACGAGAACCGTCAGGCCGACGCCGGGCCGGCCCCGCTTCATGATCCGGGCCGTCAGGGTGACATCCAGCGCGCCGGCGGCGTAGAGGCGCGCCGTGGCCAGCTCCCAGTCTTCCGGGGAGAGGTCGTCCACGTCGGCCTCGAGGACGTAGACCGTCTCCGGCGCGGCCGGGGCCGTGTCGGCGAGCAGGGTGCGGAAGAGGCTGGGCCAGTCGTCGTAAGTCCGGTCGCCGCACCCGTAGCCGACCCCCCGCAGGATGAACTCGGCGGGCGGCGGCGCGCCGGCGGTGAGCGCCTTGAGGACGGCCGCTCCGGTCGGGGTGGTGAGTTCTCCGGCGACCGTCGTGAAGCGGACCGGCAGCCCCTCGAGGAGGGCGACCGTCGCCGGGGCCGGCAGCGGCAGGCGGCCGTGGCGGCAGACGACGGTGCCCTGGCCGACGGGGACCGGGGTCGCATAGACGGCCTCCGCCCCGAACCAGGCGACGGCCGCGGCGATCCCGACGATGTCGAGGATCGAATCGACCGCGCCGACCTCGTGAAAATGAACCTCATCGACGGTGACGCCGTGAACGGTCGCCTCCGCTTCGGCCAGGGACGCGAAGATCCGCAGACTCATCTCCCGGACGTTAGCCGGCAGGGCCGCCCGTTCGAGCATTGCCCGGATCTGCCGCCAGGTGCGGTCCGTTGCGGACGGACCGCGGGCGCGTCCCCGGCGTCGGCCGGCGGCGGGGGGCGACGCCGGCAGGGAGAACTTCACATCCCGGGCGCGGATGCCCTGGACGAGCTTCCAGTCCAGCTCAAGCGTCCGGGCGGCGGGGCGGTCCAGGATGCCCAGGGCGTCCCAGGCCTCCGTCAGGGTCGCGACGGGGCAGCCCAGATGGAGGAGGCTCCCCAGGATCATGTCCCCGCTGGCGCCCCCGACGGGATCGAAGATGAGGATTTTCATGGGTGTGTCCTCGGAGCGTTTGCAGCCATCATAGGGACCCGCGAATCATTTATCAAGCGATTTCCGCGGACAGACCTCGCCGTCACTCCCGAACCGGCGAGGCATGCTGCACAAGCCTCACCGGGATCCATGGGATCGCCGCAGATGGGACACTCGCGAGGGAGATGATCACGCGCGTCCTCGACGGTGACCGGGCCCGTTTCAAGGGGTGCGATTCAGGTACTGGATGAACTGGATGAAGACCCCGTCCGGATCCAGGATGAAGGCGATCTTCCGGTCCTCGCGGAACTGCGAAGGCGGCAGGAGAAACGGTGCCCCGGCGTCACGCAGGCGGGCGGCCACCCCCTCCAGATCGTCGACCTCGAAGGCCAGGTGATACAGACCCGCCTGCGGTCCCGTCTCCGCGGCAATCTGCGCGGGGTTGGCCTGTTCGATTTCGATCCGGACCGTGTCGTTGCCGACGAAGTAGAACGGCTGATCGAGGACCGTGACGACCTCCAGCAGGTCAAGGCCCAGCACGTCCGTGTAGAACCGGAGCGAGCGCTCCAGATCGGCGGCCCGGATGCCGCAGTGATCCCATTTCATCGGGTCCTCCTCAGGAGAATTTTTCCTTGGTCAGGGCGAAACAGTCCGCGGCCACGTCGATGGTCTGGCGGATATCCGCCTCCGTGATCGCGGCGCAGACGAACCAGTTGTGGTGGGGGTGGAAGAAGATCCCCCGCCGGGCGGCCTGGCCGCAGAAGAAGCGGTTCTTCTCGAACGTGGGGTCGTCCGCGAATGCCATGAACGGCATGGCCGGCGGTCCGGTCAGGCGGACCGCTTCCCCGGCCGCGGCGGCGGCTTCCCGGAGACCGTCCATCAGGAGCCGGCCCATCAGGTCGATCTTCTCGATCGCGCCGCTTGCCCGGATCTCGTCGATGGTGGCGATGGCGGCGGCGAAGGGCACGCCGGAGAAGAAGTGGGTGCCCGTGAAGTAGACCTTCTCCGCGGCGGCCTTCAGCTCCGCCCGCCCCGTGGCGACGGCGATGGGGTAGCCGTTGGCCATGGCCTTGCCGAAACAGCTCAGGTCGGCCTCGTACCCGTAGAAGCGGGCGCTGCCGGAGAGCTTCAGGCGGAAGCCGCAGCGCACATCGTCGATGAGGACGAGAAACCCCTCCTGGCGGGCCAGCGCGTTGACGGCGGCCACGAATTCCGGCGCGGGCAGTTCCTGGTCCCGGAAGGCGTCGTGACGGTGGGGGGTGAGCATGATGCCGGCGATGTTTCCCCTGTGCTCGGCCACGACCCGCTTCAGGTCCGCCGCGTCGTTGTACTCGAAATAGTGGACGTGGGACTTCCAGGCCTCGGGAACGCCCTCCCCGTGCGGTTGGCACCAGAAATGGGAGCCGTGATACGAACCGTGGGCGAGGAGGATGTCCTGCCGCCCCGTGGCCACCCGGGCGACCGTGATGACATAGGAGGTGACGTCGGAGCCGTTCTTGGCGAAGACGCACCAGTCGCTGTCATCGAGCGTTTCGACGAGCTTCTTCGCCAGGGGGACCCACTGATCGCTGGGCAGCGTGAAGCAGTCGGCCTTGTCCCACTGCGCCCGGGCGGCGGCATCGACCTTGGGATGGCGCAGGCCCAGGAGGTTCGTCCCGAACGAGCACATGTAGTCGATGTACACGTTGCCGTCGACGTCCCAGATCCGGCAGCCGTCCCCCCGTTCGATAAAGGCGGGATAGGAGCCGAAGGTCAGGAACATGGGGCTCCGGGGCCCGTAGATGCCGTTGGGGACATACCGTTTCGCCTCCTCGAAGAGGGCGTAGGACCGGGTAAAATCGTAAAGTTTCATGGCGTTTCCTCCAGAAATCCGGATCGTCAAAAAAGGTTCATCCGGCCTCGGCCGGTTGCGGCCGGGGCCCCTTTTCGTCGGCGGTCAGCAGGCGGACCAGCTCCTCCGCCAATCCCGGCAGGTCCACGCTCCCGGGCGCGAGCAGGAACTGGATGGTCAGGCCGTCGATCGTGGCGAGCAGGAGCGCGCCCAGGGCCGACAGCCGGTGCGGATCGGAGATGCCGAAGACGCGGGCCGCCTGACCGGCGAGCAATTCCCGCCAGGCCTGATACCGGACGGCAAAGCGATCCTTCAGCTCGCTGTTTCCGACGATCGCCTCCTGGAGCAGATAGAGGTTCATCCGCCCGCTGTCCGTGTCCTGAAGCAGCCGGGTCAGGGCGTTTTGCAGGGCGCCCGCGAGATCCGCAGCGTCCCGGCGGCGCGGCAGGCTGGCGATGATCGCGTCGGTCAGGTCGGCGAGGTGCTTCTCAAGGATGTCGTAGATCAGGTCGTTCTTGCTTGCATAATGATAGAACAGGGTTCCGGGGCTGATCCCGGCCTCGCGGGCGATGTCGGCGAGCGTCGTCTGCTTGACGCCCTTTTCCGCCATCAGCCGCCGGGCGGCGCCGAGGATCCGTGTCCGGCTGGCCGCCCGGTCCCTGCCCGCGCTGCCGTTCAAGGCCGCCTCCCTGGCACCGGTTCCACCGCCCCGACTGGCCCCAATATTCGGTTTATCAACCGATCTTTCATGAGTCGCCTTATACATTCAATTAATCACAAATTCAAGAGAAAAGTGACATTTCGGAATCTTGCCCCTGAAAATGACCATCATGAATCGGTTATGCAACCGACCCGGAAATGTTTTCTAAAAATCTCCTTGACAAACGGGATTGAAGGCGTTATGTGGTTCCATCAATTGATTGAATCGCAGAATGGAACCAAGCGATGGCCTCCGCGCTGGAAAAGGCACGCAAAGACCCTGAATCGATGAAAGGGAAGATCCTGACGGTGGCCCGCCGGATCTTCGGAGAGTACGGTTTTCACGGGACCACGACCCGCATGATCGCCTTGGAGGTGGGGATCGACATCTCCACGCTCCACTACCACTGGGGGGAGAAGGGGGACCTGTACGAGGCCGTCGTCCTGGACATCAGCAAGGATCTCGGCCAGGAACTGATCAAGGTGGAGAAACGCATCCACGGCCTGCCCCTCCAGGACCGGCTCGCCATCTCCATCGACCTGATGACCGATTATCTGTTCGCGCATCCGGAAATTTCCAACCTGATTCTCTTCCGCTATTTCGGTAAAACCCGGGAAGAAGCGGGCCTCGATTTCAAGGTGCCTGAATTTACGGCCGATATCGCCCGCTCCATGGGACTGGCCAAGGATCGGAAGAATGTTCCCCCCGACGTCATGATGAAGGTCCTGGGGGTGATGAATTCCATCCACAGTTTTGTCTGCGGGGAAAATTTTTTCCGTCCCATGGTGAATCTGGACCGGGGGACGTATATCGACATGGCCAAGAATACCCTCAAATTCATCCATATTCCGGCTTTTACCCAAAACACGGATCTAACCGGCGCATAACGGTCCGCCCGATGGTCAAGGCATCGGCGACCCGGAAGTTTTGATACCGTTTTCAACACGCATCATTCAAAGGAAGGGAGGAACGAGATGGTGGCAAAGAACAAAATCCGTTTTGATGGTCGTGTGGCCATCGTGACCGGAGCCGGCGGAGGCCTGGGCCGGGTGTACGCCCTGGAACTGGGCAAGCGCGGGGCGAAGGTCGTCGTCAACGACTTCGGCGGCGCGCGGGACGGCTCCGGGGCCGGCGCGGCCGGTCCGGCGGACAAGGTCGTCGACGAGATCAAGGCCGCAGGCGGCGAGGCCGTGGCGAACTACGACAACGTGGCCACGCCCGAAGGCGGCGCCAACATCGTGAAGACGGCGGTGGACGCCTTCGGCAAGGTGGACATCCTCATCAACAACGCGGGCATCCTCCGGGACAAGGGCATACTGAAGATGGAGCCGGAGAACTGGGCCGCCGTCCTCGGCGTGCATCTGACCGGGGCCTACAACGTGACGAAGCCGGCCTTCCAGGTCATGCGGGACAACGGTTTCGGCCGGATCATCATGACGACCTCGGCGGCGGGCCTGTACGGCAACTTCGGCCAGACGAACTACAGCTCGGCGAAGCTGGGGCTCGTGGGCTTCATGAACACCCTCAAGCTCGAGGGCGCGAAGTACAACATCAAGGTGAACACCGTGGCTCCGATCGCGGCCTCCCGGCTCACGGAAGACGTCCTGCCGCCCGACCTGCTGGCGAAGATGAAGCCGGAATACGTGGCGCCGATCGTCCTGTATCTCTGTTCGGAGGCGTGTGAGGCGACGGGCATGATCTACAACGCCGGTGCCGGTTTCTACAACCGGGCGGCGATCATGACGAGCCCCGGCGTTGTGGTGGGCGACGGCAAGAAGATCACCTCCGTCGAAGAGGTCTCCGTTGCCTGGCCGAACATCATGGATCTGAAGGGCGCCAAGGAATACGCGCAGCTCAACGACCTCGTCCTGGGCGACCTGCTGTCCGCCCTCGAGGGCAAGAAGGCGCCGGCCGCGGGTGGCGGCGGCGGCTTTACGTCCGTCAAGGAGGTATTCGACAAGATGCCCGCCGCCTTCCAGGCCGGCGCCGCATCGGGCGTGGACGTGGTGTTCCAGTACTGCGTCGCCGGCGAAGGCGACTGGTACGCCGAGATCAAGGGCGGGGCCTGCACCATCGCGGCCGGCGCCCATGCCAAGCCCACCTGCACGCTGAAGATCGCGGCGGCCGACTATCTGGATCTGATGAACGGGAAGATGAACGCCATGAAGGCCTACACCTCCGGGAAACTGAAGATCGAGGGTGACCTGATGAAATCCCAGCTTCTGGAAAAACTCTTCAAGTTCTGAAGGTGGCCGCTTGACGGAGGTGCGATTCTCAAACATCTGAATGCAAACTACGCAATGAATGAGGAGGTAAGAACATGATCGGAATCACTTCATACGGCGCCTACATTCCCCGTCTGAGATTGGACCGGATGGCGATTTTCCAGGCCATGGGCTGGTTCGCCCCGGCGATCATCAGCGTGGCCCAGGGCGAACGTTCCATGTGCAACTTTGACGAAGACAGCCTGACGATGGCGGTGGCCGCGGCTCAGGACTGTTTGACCGGCCTGGACAAGAAAAAGATCGATGCGGGCTACCTGTGCTCCACCACCCTGCCCTTCGCCGATCGTCTGAACGCCGGGATCCTGGCCACGGCCCTGAACCTGCGCAGCGACATCAACACGGCGGACTTCACGGCCTCCCAGCGCGCCGGCACCACCGGCCTGCTGACCGCCCTGGACGTCGTCAAATCGGGGAGCCGGAAGAACATCCTCGTGACGGCGTCGGACCAGCGCATGACGCGTCCGGCCAATTTCTACGAGATGTGGTTCGGCGACGGCGCGGCCGCCCTGGCGGTTGGCGACAAGGACGTCGTGGCGGAATTCCTCGGGTCCTACAGCGTGACCTATGACTTCGTGGACCATTTCCGCGGGTCCTGGTGTAAGTTCGACTACACGTGGGAGGAGCGGTGGCTCCGGGAAGAGGGTTACTCCAAGTTCATCCCCGAGGCCGTCAACGGTCTGTTCAAGAAGCTCAAGATCACGATGGACGACGTCCAGAAATTCGTCTTCCCCTGCATCTTCAAGGCCGAACACCGTGCCATCGCGAAGAAGCTGGGCGCCACAGGCGACAAGCTCGTCGACACGATGCACGAGGTTTGCGGCGAGACCGGCGTGGCTCACCCCCTCCTGATGCTGGTCGCCGCCCTCGAGACGGCCAAGCCCGGCGACGGGATCCTCGTGGCCGGCTTCGGTCAGGGCTGCGACGCCCTCTACTTCAAGGTCACGGAAAACATCGCGAAACTCGCCGAACGTCTGGGCGTCAAGGGCTCGCTTGCGAAGAAGAAGACCACGGACAACTACATGAAGTTCCTGAAGTTCCGTGAACTGATCGAGCCCGAGATGGGCATCCGGAACGAGGGCCCGATCCAGACGGCCATGACGGCCCTGTGGCGGAAGCACAAGATGATCCTCGGCATGGTCGGCGGGAAGTGCACCGCCTGCGGGACCGCGCAGTTCCCGCCGGTGGACGTCTGCGTTAACCCGGCGTGCGGTCATATCGGCGCCCAGGACGATTACGAGTTTGCCGAGATCCCGGCCCGCATCCGAAGCTTCACGGGCGACCTGCTCGCCGTGTCGGTCGATCCCCCGGCGATCTACGGGATGGTGCAGTTCGAGGGCGGCGGCCGCATGATGGCCGATTTCACCGACTGCGAACTGGACGACCTCAAGGTCGGCATGCCGGTCACCCTGTCCTTCCGGAAACGGGTGAAGGACGTGAATCGCGGCTTTACCCAGTATTTCTGGAAGGCCGTTCCGAAGACCGACTGGATCCCCGAGATCCGCTTCGACGGCCGCGTGGCGATCGTGACGGGCGCGGGCGCGGGCCTGGGCCGGGCGTACGCCCTGGAACTGGGCAAGCGCGGGGCGAAGGTCGTCATCAATGACTTCGGCGGCGCGCGGGACGGCTCCGGGGCCGGCGCGGCCGGTCCGGCGGACAAGGTCGTCGACGAGATCAAGGCTTTGGGCGGCGAGGCCGTGGCGAACTACGACAACGTGGCCACGCCCGAAGGCGGCGCGGGCATCGTGAAGACGGCGGTGGACGCCTTCGGCAAGGTGGACATCCTCATCAACAACGCGGGCATCCTCCGGGACAAGGGCATTCTGAAGATGGAGCCGGAGAACTGGGCCGCCGTCCTCGGCGTGCATCTGAACGGCGCGTATAACGTGACGCGGCCCGCCTTCCAGGTGATGCGGGACCAGGGCTTCGGCCGGATCGTCATGACGACCTCGGCGGCGGGCCTGTACGGCAACTTCGGCCAGACGAACTACAGTTCGGCGAAGCTGGGGCTCGTGGGCTTCATGAACACCCTCAAGCTCGAGGGCGCGAAGTACAACATCAAGGTCAACACCATTGCCCCGGTGGCCGCCTCCCGGCTCACGGAAGACGTCATGCCGCCGGAGATGTTCGCGAAGCTGAATCCGGCGTACATCGCCGGGATCGTCCTGTACCTCTGCTCCGAGGAGTGCCAGGACACGGGCGCCATCTTCAACGCCGCCGCGGGCTATTTCAGCCGGGCCGCGATGATGACGGGCCCCGGGATCAACCTGGGCGCGGAGAAGCCCCCGACGCCGGAGGACATCCGCGACAATTTTGACAAGATCAACAGCATGGCCGGCGCCAAGTACTATGCCGAGCTGAACGCGGCGATCATGGACTTCCTGATGCCCCCGGCGGCGGCCGGCGCGGACGCGCCCAAAAGCGGCGGCGGGGATCTCGACGTGAAGGGGATTTTCGAAAAAATGCCCTCCGCCTTCAACGCGGCGGCGGCGGCCGGCAAGGACGTGACCTTCCAGTTCAACATCTCCGGTCCGACCGGGGGCGACTGGGGGGTGGCGATCAAGGACGGTGCCTGCCAGGTGACCGCGGGGACCATCGCGAATCCGACGACGACCATCGGCATGGCCGACACGGATTTCATCGACCTGATCGCCGGTCGGCTCGACGGCATGAAGGCCTTCAGCGCCGGCAAATTGAAGGTCGGCGGCGACATGATGAAATCCCAGCTCATCGGCAAGCTGTTCAAATTCAATTAATGGGGAGGTATGACCATGGCTTCAGGAATCAGAGATAAGGTCGCAATCATCGGCATGGGTTGCAGCAAGTTTGGAGAGCGATGGGACGTCGGGGCCGAGGGGCTGATCGTCGAGGCCTTTCAGGAGGCGATCGCCGACGCGGGCATCGAGAAGAAGGACATCCAGGCCGCCTGGTTCGGCGTGTGTTTTGAAGAGATGAACGTGGGCAAGGGGTCGACGACGCTCGGCGTAACGCTCCAGATGCCCCACATCCCGATCAGCCGGGTGGAGAATTTCTGCGCGACGGGAACGGAGGCCTTCCGGGCGGCATGCTACGCCGTTGCCTCGGGCGCCTACGACATCTGCCTGGCCCAGGGCGTGGAGAAACTGAAGGACACGGGCTACGGCGGTCTCCCCAACTGGGGTGCCTCCGCCGGGACGCTGAACTGGCAGTTCTTCCCCAATGCCACCGCCCCGGGGCTGTTCGCCCAACTGGCGTCGGCCTACGTGGCGAAGTTCAAGGTCAGCAAGGACGACGTCAAGCGGGCCATCGCCCACGTCTCGTGGAAGAGCCATCAGAACGGCGCGCTGAATCCCAAGGCGCACCTGAGAAAGGCGGTTTCGATGGATGCGATCCTGGCGTCGCCGATCATCGCCTGGCCGCTCGGACTCTTCGACTGCTGCGGCGTCTCGGACGGGTCGGCCTGCGCCATCGTGACCACCCCGGAGATCGCCAAGAAGATGGGCAAGAAGGAGAAGGACATCGTCACCGTGAAGGCGTCGCAGCTCGCGGTCAGCAGCGGGTACGAGGGCTCGTTCAACGAGTGGGACGGCGATCACTTCGTCACGACGGACAAGTGCAGCACGGCCGCCTATAAAGAGGCCGGGGTCAAGGATCCGAAGGAAGAGATCAGCTGCATGGAACTCCATGACTGCTTCTCCATCACGGAGCTCGTCACGTATGAAGATCTCCACATCTCCGAACGGGGGAAGGCCTGGAAGGACGCCTTGGACGGGATGTACGACCTGAAGGGCGGCAAGGTGCCGGCCCAGGTCGACGGCGGGCTGAAGTGCTTCGGTCATCCGATCGGGGCCTCGGGCCTCCGGATGCTCTATGAAATGTACCTCCAGCTGAACGGCCGCGCGGGCGAGCGCCAGGTGGAAAATCCCCGTTTAGGCCTGACGCACAACCTGGGCGGGTTCCCCCACCAGAACGTGTGCGCCATTTCCATCATCGGCAAGTACAAGAAGTAAATTTCCGACGCGGTCAACCCGGCCGAGGCAAAGGGGATACCCCCTCCGCCTCGGCCGGCGCCGCGGGGAAACAGGCGTTTCCCTGCCGGTGCCGTTTCGGCCGTCCATTTGCATTCATCCGCATGCCGCGAAGGAGACAGACCATGGATATTCTCAAGTATACGGAAGAGCACCGGATGTTCCGCGACACCCTGCGGAAGTTCGTGGAGAAGGAACTGATCCCCCACGTGGAGGAATGGGAGGAAGCGGGCATCGTCCCCAAGAGCATTTGGAAGAAGATGGGGGAGCAGGGATTTCTGGGGACGGGCGTTCCCGAAGAATACGGCGGGCCGGGCGCGGACTTCCTCTATTCTGTCATCGTGCTCGAAGAGCTGGCCCGCTCGAATTTCTCTGGGATGACCGCGTCGCTGCACAGCGACATCATCGTCCCGTACATCATCTCCTTTGGTTCCGAGGAGCACAAGCAGAAATACCTCCCCGGATGCGTCACCGGCGACATCATCACGGCGGTGGCCATGACGGAGCCCAATGCGGGCAGCGATCTCGCGGCCATGAAAACGACGGCCGTCGAGGACGGCGATTCTGTCATCCTGAACGGCCAGAAGACCTTCATCAGCAACGGAATCAACTGCGACCTGTGCGTCGTGGCCGCCCGGGACCCGTCCGTTGGGAATCCCCACAAGGCCGTGGACCTCTACCTCGTCGAGGCCGGAACGCCGGGGTTCGAAAAAGGCAAGCAGATCAAGAAGGCCGGCTGGCACAGCCAGGACACGGCGGAGCTCTACTTCACGGACTGCCGGATCCCCAAGGGCAACCGCCTGGGCGAGAAGGGCACGGGGTTCATCAAGCTCATGCAGAAACTCCAGCAGGAGCGCCTGGTCTGCGCCATCGGCGCCATCGCCGCCGCGGAGTACATGCTCGAGATCACGATCAAGTACTGCCAGGAGCGGGTCGCCTTCGGAAAGCCCATCTCCAAGTTCCAGCACACCCAGTTCGAGATCGTGGAAATGGCCACCGAGATCAAGATCGGCCGGACCTTCATCGACAAGCTGATCGCGGACCACATGGAGGGCCAGCAGGTCGTCATCGAGACGTCCATGGCCAAGTACTGGCTGACCGACATGGCGTCCAAGGTGGCCGACCGGTGCCTGCAGCTTCACGGGGGCTACGGCTACTGCGACGAGTACCCGATCTCGCGCGCCTGGCGGGACATCCGCGTGACGCGGATCTTCGCCGGCACGAACGAAATCATGAAGACCATCATCGCCCGCTTCATGGGGCTTTAGACTTACGAGCGCCGCGGTAGGATCGACCGCCTCCCGCGCACCGCCTTCACAAGGAGGAGACATGCCCGGTCCGCTGACGGGATTGAAAATCCTGGACTTCACGACGCTCCTGCCCGGCCCGTACGCCACGATGACCCTGGCCGACCTCGGTGCGGAGGTTCTTGCGGTCATCTCGGGCAGCCGTCCCGACCTCGCGGCGCTCCTGCCGCCTTACGTTCCCGGGACGACCCTGTCCACGGCGGCGGCCACGCTCGGCCGGGGGAAGCGATCCCTGACCCTGAACCTCAAGGATCCCCGGGCGGCGGACGTCATCGATCGCCTGCTTGACACCCACGACGTCCTCGTCGAACAGTTCCGCCCCGGTGTCATGGCGAAACTCGGGCTCTCCTGGGAAGCGCTCCGGGAAAAGCACCCGGCCCTCATCTATTGCTCGCTCACGGGCTACGGACAGACGGGACCGCTCAAGGACCGGGCCGGTCATGACATCAACTACCTGGCCCGTTCGGGGCTCATGGGCTATCAGGGCCGGCGGGATGCGGGACCGACCCTGATGTCGATGCAGATCGCCGACGTGGCGTCCGGATCGAACCATTCCGTCATCGCCATCCTGGCCGCCGTCATCCACCGGCAGCGGACGGGCGAGGGGCAGCACCTCGACGTTTCTATGACCGACGGCGCCATCGCCTTCAACGCCATGATGGCGGCGGCCTACCTGGTCACGGGCGAGGCCGCGGGGCGCGAGGAATTTCTTCTGAACGGCGCCTCCCTCTACGACTTTTATGAAACCGCCGACGGCCAGTATCTGAGTTTCGGCGGTCTGGAACCCCAGTTCTTCGCCGCGTTCTGCCAGGCCATCGGCCGGTCCGACCTGATCCCCGGCGGCGTCGCGCCGCCCGATCTCGCCCGGGTCAAGGCGGAGGTTCGGGAGATCCTGCGGGGCAAAACGCGTGCGGAATGGGAGACGATCTTTGCCGCCACCGACGCCTGTGTGGAGCCGGTTCTCTCCCTGCCGGAGGCCCTGAACAGCGATCTCGCCCGGGAGCGGGGGATGGTCGTCGAGGTGCCCCGTTCCGACGGGAACGGCGCCGTCCGCCAGATGGCCCATCCCATCAAGTACTCGGCGACGCCGCCGGCGTACCGCCGGACCGGCGTTCCGGCCGGGACGCACACCCGCGAGGTGATGGCCGAGATCGGTTTCGGGGCGGAAGAGATCGCGGATTTCGAAAAGACGGGACTTTTTTCTTAACGAGGAGTGTACGATCATGGCAGAACCATCTCCCTTCAGGGTGGAACAGGAAGGACATGTGGCCTGGCTGATCCTGAATCGGCCGGAAAAACGCAACACCATGACCTTTGATTTCTTCAGGGGACTGACGGAGCATTTCGGCCGGTTCGACGCGGACCCGAACGTGCGCGTCGTCGTTGTCCGGGCGGAGGGAAAGTCGTTCTGCGCCGGGCTGGATCTCGTGGAGGGCGCCGCCCTGCTCGGTGACGGGTCCGCCGCGCAGCGGGAAATGACCCGCTGGCGGATCAAGGAACTGCAGGACAACATCAGCGCCGCGGAGCGCTGCCGGAAACCGGTCATTGCCGCGATCCACGGTCATTGCATTGGCGGCGGAATCGACCTGACGAGCGCCTGCGACATCCGCCTGGCGTCACGGGATGCGGTCTTTTCCATCCGCGAAACCCGCATTGCGATCATCGCCGACGTGGGCACCCTGCAGCGGTTTCCCACGATCGTCGGCCAGGGGCTGTTCCGGGAGCTGGCCCTGACGGGGCGCGACTTCAGGGCCGAAGAGGCCTTCCGGATCGGCTTCCTCAACCGGCTCTACGAAGACCGCGAGTCCCTCGTCCAAGGCGCCCGGGACCTGGCGAACGAGATCGCGGCCAATTCCCCTCTGGCGGTGCAGGGGGTCAAGGAAGTCATTCTCTTCACCCGGGACAACGGCCTCTTTCCGGGTCTTGATTTTGTGGCCCAGAAGAATTCCGCCGTCCTCCCGTGCGAGGATCTGAAAGAAGCCGTGGGGGCGTTCATGGAAAAACGCAAACCGACGTTTTCAGGCAATTGAGCCCGGCAAGCACAGAAAATCCAATTTTTGGACAGGAGGGAATTATGGCAGACAAAACGAAATTAGGGTTGGAGTTCCCCCCCTACACCTTCGAGGTGGAGAAGGGGAAGATCGCCGAATTCGCCATGGCCGTCTCCCAGAAGGAGAGCAAGGACCAGGTGAAGGCCATTTACTGGGATTCCGCGGCGGCGAAGGCAGCCGGGTATGGCGACATCGTGCCGTCGCCGACCTTCCAGACCTGCTTCGCGCTCTGGGGCGGCGGCGGGCTGATGCCCATCCTGCAGTCCCTGAGTATCAACCTGGGTCGGCTGCTGCACGGCGAGGAGGAATACGAATACCTGGCGCCTATTCATCCCGGGGATGTCATGACGGGCAAGAGCAAGGTCGTCAGTATGTACGACAAGGAAAAGAAGGACAAACCGGGCAAATTCATGGAGTTTACCGTTCTGGAGACGGAAATCAGAAATCAGCGCGGGGAACTGGTGATCCGGTCCCGTTCAACCTTAGTGGAACGATAGGAGGGAGCCATGGCCAACATCACTTTCGCAAGCGTCAATGTCGGCGACGCGATGCCCACCTTTACGTCGGATCCCGTGACCCGGACGCATCTGGTCCGGTACGCCGGGGCCTCGGGCGATTTCAATCCGCTCCACCACGACGAGACCTTCGTCAAGATGTTCGGCATGCCGCGGGTCATCTCCCACGGGATGCTCATCATGGGGATCACCGGCCGGGCCATCACGGAATGGATCGACGACAAATACCTGCGCAAGTTCAATGTCCGGTTCGCGGGCATGACCGAGCCGGTCGATCTGCACGACTTCGAGAACACGAAACAGCGGGCGACGATCACCGTCACCGGCAAGGTCGTGGAGAAGTTCGAGGAGGCCGGCGAGAAGCGGATCCGCTGCGAAATCCAGGCGGCCGACGGACTCGGCGCGGTCAAGATCAACGGGAGTTTTGTCGCGGCCCTGCCGTAGGAATTCCCATGTCGCCCCTCCCGCCGTCCGGCTCGAGGGTTGGAAGGGGCGACAGCGTTCCTCCCGGGTTGACATCTGTCCACGCCCAGGCTTCGGCCTGGGCGGGATTTCGGGAAGCGTGCCCCGAGGCGGCGTTTGCGCGCCGCGGGGGATCTTTCCCAGGGGGGGAGGGGTGCGTCGGGAAAGGGGTGCGGGCCGTCCGGACCGGAGCCCGTGGACGCAGGCTGCATGAAACGATCCGTTTTTGAAGGAAAGGACGGGAAGCCTTTTCGCGGAAACAGGCCCAGGTAAACGGGCAGGAGGGGTTATGGCGAACTTGATACTGGATGGTCGGGATCAGCGGTTTTTGCTGCGCGAGCTGCTGAAAACGGAAGATCTGTGCGGAATGGCGGCGTGGAAGGAGTTTTCACCCGACATGTTCGACATGGTCCTGACAGAGGCGAAACGGCTCGCCGTCGAGGTGATTTTCCCGGCGCTGGCCGCGGGGGACCGGGAAGGATGCCGGCTGGAAGGGGGACAGGTCTACGTCCCGCCCTCCTTCCGCCGCTGTCTCGAACTCTACCGCGACGGCGGCTGGATCAACATGGGGGTCTCCCCGGAGGCGGGCGGGCAGGGCTTCCCCTACGTGATCACGCTGGCCGCAAAGGAGTGGTTCATTCACAACTTCGCCTTCCTCTGCTATCCCGAGCCCGCCCAAGCCTCCGCCCATCTGATCGAGGTCTACGGCACGGAGGCCCAGAAGCGCAAGTACATGGACAAGATGTACGCCGGCGTCTGGGGCGGAACGATGGCCCTCACCGAGCCTTCCGCCGGTTCGGACGTGGGCAACGTCAAGACAAAGGCCGTTCGGCAGCCGGACGGCACCTTCCGCCTCCAGGGGACGAAGATCTTCATCACGTCCGGGGACCATGACCTGACGGAAAACATCGTCCACCCGGTGCTCGCCCGGATCGAGGGCGACCCGGCGGGGACGGGCGGGATCTCCATCTTCCTCGTCCCGAAGTACCTCGTCAACGACGACGGGAGCCTGGGGAAACGCAACGACTACGCCATCGGGGGCATCGAGCACAAGATGGGGCTCCACGGGAGTTCGACCTGCGTCATGAATTTCGGCGACAACGGCGACTGCTACGCGGAACTCCTGGGCGAAGAGCGCCAGGGCATGAAGATCATGTTCCAGATGATGAACGAGGCGCGGATCGGCGTGGGCCTGCAGTCCCTGGCCGGGGCCTCCATCGCGTATCTGCACGCCGTCAACTACGCGAAGGAGCGCCTCCAGGGCTCGTCGCTCCTCGAGATGAAGAACCCCGAGGCTCCGCGGGTGCCGATCATCCAGCACGCCGACGTCCGCCGGATGCTCCTGTGGATGAAGGCCCACGTCGACGGCATGCGCGCGATGATGTACTACGCTGCCTACTGCGTGGACCGTGAACACGGCATGGAGGCGGAGGCGGACCGCGACAAGTTCCGCGGCATCCTGGAGGTCCTGACCCCGATCTGCAAGGCCTACTGTTCCGACATGGCCTTCCGGGTGACGGAAATGGCGATCCAGACCTACGGCGGCTACGGCTACTGCTCGGAGTACCCCGTGGAGCAGTTCATGCGGGATCTGAAGATCGCCTCGATCTACGAGGGGGCGAACGGGATCCAGGCCCTGGACCTGGTGGGTCGGAAGCTGGGGATGAAGAAGGGGATGTACTTCATGAGCCTGCTGGGGGAGATGAACGCGACGGTGGCGGCGTACCAGGGGAACGCGGCGCTGAAGGACGTGGCGGCGGACGTCCAGAAGGCGGTGAACACGCTGGCGGAGATGGCGATGTACTTCGCGGGGAGCGCAAAGGCGGGGAAATTCCTGATCCCGGTGGGGAACGCGTACCCCTTCCTGATGCTGATGGGGAAGGTGGTGATGGCGTGGCTTCTTTTGTGGGAGGCGGGCGTGGCCCGGGAGAAGCTGGAGGGGATCGCCTCGGGGCAGGGGATTGACCTTTCGGATGGGGCGAAGGTCTCCGCCCTGGCGAAGGCGGACGCCGATGCGGCCTTCTACATCGGGAAGGTTTCGGCCGCGCGGTACTTCATCAAGCACGTCCTGCCGGAGGTGGACGCGGCGGTGGCGTCGATCAAGAGCGAGGACCTCTCCATGATCGACATCCCCGAGGAAGCCTTTGCGTCATAGCCGGGGACATGCTATAGGAAAGTCATTCCATTTCAGAAACAGATCGAGGCCCATGCCTTGGACATCCCGGCTCCGCGCGCGCCCGGGGACCTTTCGGCCCCCGGACCGTCGCGCTTTCGCTCCGTAAGGCCCGCCGTCCGGGCAATGCGGGGCGATTTCCGCGCGGGGCAACGCAGGGGAAACCCTCGGCAGCGGCTCCGTCCGGAGCGGTGAGATCGCGCCGGGCATGGGTTTCGGATCGCCATTCCCGTCATCGACGGTTTTATCGGCAGCGGCGCTCGATGACCGCTGAAACTGGGTAATGCGTTAGATCCTCCAATTTTTCATTCACATTCCAGAGCTGTTCTGACCATCGGCCCCGATCCGACCGGATCGGCAGGCCGACGGCTTGGCGTCCGAACCGGCGGGGACAACGGACGGGGTTCGTCCGTTCGCCGGTGTGCATTCCGCAGGCGGTCGAAACCTCTCTATCCGGTCGAGCCGGATCCTGGGGCGGCCGGACGGTGAACCATCACATCTTGCAGTCATAAAGGAGGGACGCATGGCAGGGAAAGCGACGGGAAGCTTCAACATCGGCAACTACGTGAAGGTCGCCGCGGCGCGCTACGGAGACCGGGAGGCGATCACCTGCATGACGACCGGCCGGCACCTGACGTTCCGGCAGGTCAACCAGCGGGTCAACGGTCTGGCGAACGGCCTTCTGGGGCTGGGCATCCAAAAGGGGGACAACACCGCCTTCCTCTCCTACAACCGGCACGAAATCGTGGAAACCTATTTCGCGCTCGGCAAGATCGGCAGCATCGGACTGCCACTGAACTACCGCCTGTCGCCGCCGGAGATGGTCGAACTCATGACCTTTTGCGACACGGAAAACCTCATCTTCGACGCCGCCTTCGCGGCGCTCGTGGACGGACTTCGCCCCAAGCTCCCGGGCGTCAAGCGGTTTGTCTCTTTCGGCGAGCCGGTCCCGGACTTCGCCGTCTCTTATGAAGGGTTGATCCAGGCCTCCCCGCAGACGGAACCGGACGTGGAGATCAGCGAGGAGGACCCCCAGTACCTCAACCTGACCTCGGGGACCACGGGGCTGCCGAAGGCCTACATGCTCTCGCAGTACAACAACGCCGGCGCAGGCCCGATCCTGACCTTCATGCACGACGTGACG